>Ga0209367_1006268_pt1 | contig 16479 bp, 8 predicted proteins | sample WorMetLIZISLAND2_FD_187412 | JGI IMG/M metagenome (GOLD analysis project Ga0209367, IMG submission 187412) | Marine gutless worms symbiont microbial communities from Max Planck institute for Marine Microbiology, Germany - Olavius geniculatus... ... | reverse complement strand
CCTCAAGACCGATGTCGCAATTCCCCCTACCAGCCTTGTCCCCCACCCTAACGTCCCTTAACTCCCTCCCTCTCTTTCCTTGCCTTCCTCTTTCTCTAACCATGGTTTTCATGCACTTTACAGAAAAAAATTCAACATTACTGATCCATGTCAAAAATCTTATATTTCTTGGCCAATAGCGGCGAACAGGGCTTGGATCGGAGCTTCCTTGCCTCCACATGACATTTCCTTCATTTGCTGTCATTTGTGCATTCATTTCTATTAGGGCAGCGAAACAGTTTTGGAGGCGGACCCTATATTTTTCTCTTCCCCCTACATTTTCTATGACGCAACGTGCGTCATTCTGTCATGTTTAGACGCCCCTGCATCTCTTGCAGTGTTTTCAAGCTAATCAGATCGAATCAACCATTAGTCCACATCAGAGGAAAGTAATGACGATATAGATAATGCTGACGATTATAATGATAATGCTAATGTGAAGTACAGTAAAAGTGTAATGTCCTTCATAGGGCAGTGCCGATCTCTGTTTCCTTGGCCCTCAGCCAGACACCAGTTTACACTACAAGACCACAGATACAGGGCCAGTACATCACGTAGCCTGCCTGTTTATGCCCCAGCTTTCGCTAGTACTCATTGCGCCTACCCACAGTGTAGAGATTCTGAGCTACTGAAGCTCAACTGATAGTGACCAACAAGTTTGCATTACACTCAACGCCATCAAGTGATACATTTAACTTAACTAGAAACATACACGTTGCCACACTGCCAAAATATTATCTTGCAGCCGTTCCCCTACCTCTGAGCTAAAAAGTGAAACATTGGTTACCCTATAAATCGTTCACACCAATTTTGGTTTCTCTAAGACCTTTCATTTTCAAGCTAGAAGCCTGCATGGGACACACAGATGGACAGAGAAACAGACAAAAACATAATGAAATCTACTATGGCTGCATGATAATAAGACTAAATTAGTGAGATTACACTAGTAGTTAGTAACAGACAAAAGCAGAACTAAGAAGACAAGAAAAGCCCAGCTAACGCAAAGGGGAACGCGCAACAGCGGTGCATGTTTGAAAGACCAGTAACACAAAATCAGTCGCCAGAGGGCGCCAGACGACCGGCGGCTAATTATCTAGTGTTTTACTTGTACTCACCAGACGGCGTGACGTGTCTCGCTCTGCCAACGCCGTATCGGCTGGAAATCGCAAATTTTCCCTCCCCCTCTCATTTAGCGCCTTCGTTTGTGGTGTTCCCCTTTGAATTTATGGAAAAGCTTTACAGTTCCTGAAACTAGAGTCTTCCAGGCAGCCGAAAGTGAAGATTTGGTGACTCTAGTTTGCACCATTTTTGACTGATCCACCCGTGTGATAGACAAATGGACGGACAGACAGAATTGCGATGGCTAAGATGTGCTAGAGCAGTAGCTGCTGTTGCGCATAATAATCATATACTCATAATATACACACTACAGGAAAATGTAGACATAGGCCTGACAAACCTACAATATACAGTGTATGTTTCATCTTTGAATATTAGTTACATGAGCTACAGCTGAAGCATTCAAACTCAAGGCTGTAATGAGCTCAAAGCTTAAAAACAGTTTGTAAACTTCACAAAGCCTTTGTCACTCAATTAGTCACTTGTAACCTTCTGGCAATGCCTCAAAACCTATCACAACGGATCTTCAGAAAACTGCACTACTGTTAACCTTGAAGTACTCACATATCGGCTATTATGCCAATTCTGATCGACTGACTGACGATCAACTGATTCACAGCAAATCTACAACTTCATCCCCATTCATGACGAACTAAATGTCTCTTAAGATCAAATTTCTGTGTGAATTTCTTCTCACAAATGTCACATGTGAACCAAGTACCCTCATTGTGTGACTTCAACAGATGTGCCTTGAGATGGCCGGACTGCGTAAAACAGACGGAACAGTGTCTACATGAGTACGGCTTTGCACCAGTGTGAGTATGAACATGACGTGCCAAATCCGAGCTGCTTTTGAACAGCTTGCCACACTCATGGCAGTCATAAGGCCTTTTGTTGCTGTGCACACGCCGAGTGTGCGTTCGCAGGTCACCAGATCGACTAAAGGCCTGGTCACACATGAAACATGTGTATGGTTTCTCTCCACTGTGAGCTTTATAGTGCTCATCGAGGTAAACCGATCTAGCAAATCGATTGCCACATATGCTGCATTCGAATGGTTTCTCTCCGGAGTGATGTGGTCTGTGTCTTTCTAGGTCTCGTTTGCTGCTAAAACATTTTTCGCATTCAGTGCACTTAAATTTACTGCTGTGAACATTCATATGTACCCTCAGGTACTGCAGTGTAGTGAAATGTTTCTCACACTGAGTACACGAATACAATTTCTCTCCAGTATGTGCTTGCAGGTGAATATTCATATTATATGCTGTTGTAAACCGTTTGTCACACACGAAACACAAATATGGTCTGGGCTTGTCATCGTGTCGATGCCCAGTGATATCGTTAATATCAGCTTCAGTCTTCACCTCATAAGAACTTTCACCTGTATAACACACATCACACAAAACTTTCAACCATTCAGATTTTGATGGGCATCTGGTTCAGGTTCACATATACACAGTAGCAGCTGTGCTGCGCTGAGTCCACACAGTTTGCCATTTATTTATTGAAAATTACTGCAGTGTGCAAGGGCAGGATTTGCAAAATGAGCTAACATTTGACAAAGTATGAAACTCAGCAGGTTACTTTTATAGGCATTGGGGAACATATAATGACAACGAAATACATATGTGCATAATTGAAAATGGTCACTGAAATTACCTGACACCATTAGCTAAACAATTTCACAACACTAAATCAAAGTCAATCATAACATCTTGTAAGGTGCCGCCAAGCACAATATTTCAAAGTATCTAGCACACAAACCCGGATGAGATTGACTGGCATTGAAATGCATCCACTCATGACGTTTCAAGTTTGATGTTGTACTAAAACGCTTTGGACATTTACTGCAAATGTATGGCTTCACGCCTTCATGACAAAGCAGATGATCCTTGAGTTTATTACTTTGGCTGAAATTCTTCTGACAAATGTGACATGTGAACCAAGTGCCTTCATTGTGTGACTTCAGCAGATGTGAACTGAGATGGTTTTGCCGCTTAAAAGACCTTGGACAGTGTGTACACGAGTATGGCTTTCCATCAGTGTGGACTCTTAAATGTGCTTGCAGCTCTTCAGAATGATAAAATGCCTTGTCACACACATAGCATGTGAACGGCTTGTCTCCACTGTGAAACCTGCTATGCCGAGAAAGATTAGCCAACTTAGTAAACTGTTTGCAACAAACTGTGCATTCAAAAGACGGTTTCTCTGCAGAATGGGTCTGCATATGCATGGTTAGCTTCGACATATCTCGAAAACACTTTCCACATTCGGTGCACTTGTATTTGCCATTATGAACATTCATATGTGAACCCAAGTGACGCTTCTTAGCAAAACGTTTGTCACACACTGAACACAAATATGGTCTTGGCTTGTCATCATGCAAAGACTCTGTGACATCATTACCATCGACTTCAATCTTCACAGCAACAGAACTTTCACCTAAATAATGTATACAAAATGTAAATAAAACTCTAGCAGTACCACCCAGATAAAAATACACACCAGTGTAGAATCTTATTCATTCATTACTAGGGAATCCTGCTCTGCAGTAAACCAAGGGATCAAATACTGCCTTGCCTATGTCCGTTAACTAAAGATTATGTGAGTAATTTAAAGCTAACCAGCTAATATCTAATATTAAAAAATACGAAGTTTTTCAATAATGCAAGGCACATAAATGATTATTATTGTCGATAGATAAAATATTTACTTTCCCAACACGGGCAATAACCCTAAAGATTTTTATGAGATCACATTAGTAATTCAGAAAATAAGCTATGTAGGTATTCCAGATCAAACATTACGGCAGAATAGGGGAAAATACAAACAGGACATGAAACAACCTAGTACAATTCAAAACACACACCAGCACTTGATTGAATGTCAACATCTGCAAGCTGATTCACACATCTACAAAATGTCAACAAACATACACTATTCATTGCAATTACGGTGAGCAAAAATTTAAATGGGCTAAATTAGAATAATTGAGGCCCGACTATTAACTGTACCTTATGTATGATTATCAGTTAGGTTTTATAAAAAAAATTGCTGCAGTTTATAGTACATGTACTAGAACATACATCTTTTACTGCTAATGAGAATATAAATATATATTTAATTTGATTTGGGTTATAAACTGCACAAAAAATAAAAACATAAGAAACTGAAAATTTGACTTTTGCGGTTTTTCGGACAAATTTTCAAGCACTGTTCTGTTGGAGTACTGATCTAATGCAGTTAAAGATGCTTGCTGTTAACACAGCAAGACTAGATGTGGAATTTTTTTTTTAACAGAGTGGTAGATGAATAGAATAAACTAGTACCAAATTAGTACAATGTCAAACACTCTCTAACATTTCTCTAACTTCAAAAAGAAAGCTCACCTCATGACAATGATGACCTCAGATAGATTTAACCAAAAATTATATAAATATAAAACTTTCTATTCCCCTATTTGCCAATGCGTTACATGTGAGTTGTTATATCAAGTTCAAGTTCAAGTTCAAGCACGAGTATAAGCAAATAAGATGTACGAACGTTTCTTCGGGTCCTTCTACTGCATCCATGAATGTTGGCTGCAGTTTGCAATCATCCATAGCGTTCATATCGTTGACAAACAACAATGACTACAAAATACTCGCATCAAACAGTCTCTTGCTAGTAAGATTATTACAGAATGCAATCCACAAACAAACAGCAAACACCTACTACAAAACGGAAGTGAGATTGACAGAAAATGGCCGAGAGCCTAAAAAATAACTTGCAGTAAAAATGAAAAATCAGAATCACACAAGCTATTACCGTAAAATAAATCATGGCATCAATTAATTATAAAATTGTAGTAATAAAAAATTACTACTACATTAAAAGTAGTATACGCTAATTTTTGTTTTTCTTTGTTACAATTTTGTTTAAAACGGCATTTTTATTTTTAAACATTAATTTTAATATTGACCCATCCCTACTATTTACTGAACTTTGAGTAATATGGGTATGATTATGATGTAAACAATAAACATGTGAATGTCAGTTCGTAGGTTTTGTAGTTGTAGAAAATTTGCTGTGGCTCATAGTACATGTTGTCGATCATGCGTTTTTTACGGCTGGTGAGATCAGCAAGATGCGTAAACTGGCGCAGAACGGTGGCGACGTGGTCTCCACTTGCCTCGGCCTTCAATTCTACACAACCGCAACCCAAGTCGTCCTATGATACGTCTCATGGTCTCTTTGGCATCCCTGAACTTCATAATCACGAGGGGTTTCACGTCCTGCTGGTACGTATAAAACAGCACAAACTTGGTGAAATGTTTAAATGAGGCGTAACGGAGTCGTAAGATACGTTACAAATCAATTGAGCACCTACAAATTTGGTTCGCTGTTGCAGAAGATTCAAGATTACTGACCTAGTTTTTGTCTGCTTGTTAGCACTTAGAACCACGCTGTTATTATACTAAAATGGGTGTTTTGTTTCTCTTCAGATTTGAAATGGATTCACGTTTAGTTTGTACTATGATTACAAGTCTGTCATCTTGTACCGGAAGTCAGTGTAAAAACACTATTTGTTTAGTTTTATGTTTATATTTGTGTTGAAGTTATTTTCTCCGGACAGAAGCAGGCATCTAGCCTGCTTCTGGCGATTCGTTAATGATGATGTTAATTTTAAATTATAAGTTATTATTTATCAGTTATATTATATGCAAATTATATATTATAAGTTTACATTGAATGTAAGTCTGGACTCAGTTAGTGAATTTTATTTGGGTTTTGTGCAGCTTGTTTACGTCTCTGGAGTTAATCCTGGTTTTTATTTCCTTTCCATAGCCTGAATAAATCTTACCAGTTTGTTTGTCTGGTTTAGGATCAGGCAAAGAGTGAGGCAGATGCACTTGTAGCAGAAGTGTCAAGTGGCTCACGGAATCGGAAACTCGTTTCGGTGTTTGATGATCTATCGGATTGTCTATGTCGGGTGGCAGACATGGCTGACTTTGTCCGAGTAGCTCACCCCAGTGAGGAATACTCAAATGCTGCCAGTCATGCATGTGCCAGCATCAGCTCCCTGGTGGAAACGCTCAATACCAACACTGTGATTTTCTCTGCCCTCAAGTCAGTGCTAGACAACAGCGATGTTGTGCCAACCGACGACATCGACCGTCGAGTTGCTGAACTGTTCCTATTTGATTTTGAGCAGAGTGGAATTCATCTTCCCCCATCCGACCGTCAAAGATTTGTTGAGCTCAGTGAGCAGATACTAAGCCTTGGTTCAGTGTTCATGCAGGGCTGCCATCGGCCAGTGTACGTCAAACGTAGTTCACTCCCCAAACAGCTGCAAGACATCTTCTCACGCAACGGTGACAACGTGATGGTAACTGGATTATTCAATGACAACCCAGGTGATCATACATGTACAGGGTGGGCCAAAAAAACTGGACCTGTTTTAGCGTTGATAACTCGGCGATGGTTAGTGGTAGAAAGTCGTGTAATACGTCAAAAGTTTCAGAATGCTGTAAAAAAGTCAACGACACATTTGCATAGTGAAGCATTTGAATATTCTTTGCCTAATTTGCATAAATATTTGTCACCCCCTATATTCTGCCAAATTTGACTGTAACACATGAATTTAACATGGATATTTGAGCTTTTATAACTTAGCAATGTTTATTGATGGAAAAGCGTGTAATATGCCAAAAGTTTTGAAATTGTGTACAGAAGAAGTATACAACTTGCGTGTCTCAACATTTAAATATTCTTTGCCCGATTTACACAAATCTGCTCCACCCTAAAATCATGCTAAATTGGTAGTAACGCATGAATTTAAGTTGATTTTCAATCAGCATACAGTGAAATATCAACAATTATTAACACGCAAGTTGAGTTTAGATGAAATTTGACATAAGCAGTTGCCCAGCTTTTGCATTCATAACGTCATCAGTCCTTTTAGGCAGCTGATCAATCGCTGGAGTCAAATGTGTTCAGGATCAGCTGAGCCCAGCATTCGATTAGCACACGTTTTAGCTGGTCAGTTACTGAAATTTTGTGACTATGAATCTGTTGCAATGCCCCCACACTGAATAATTCACAGAATTTAAATTTAGACTTTTTGGCAGTAAGTTTTTGAATTCAATGAACTCGGGCACGTGGGTGTGCAAGTAAATGCATAATTTCACATATAACACGTCTTTCTACTGATAACCATCGCTGAGTTATCAACGCTCAAACAGGCCCACCCTGTATAGTTATGTAATGTATCTTTGCATATGTTGTTGTGAAATAAGATATGTTGTGTATTTTAATGTATTTTATTTTATCAACCTATAGGCTATCTAACCTATACAGAGTGGGCTATAAAAAACCATTCCCTATATTAGTCTGTTTAAAATGCCATTGCATTTGTTTATATAGCAAAATATTACTAAAAATAATATGATAGAATCAAAGCACTCCAATTGTATTATGTCTAGAGCTGTCAAATTAACGCATTAATTAACACATTAATGCATTAATAAGTTAACGCGCGTTAAAAAAATTAACGAGCATTAAAATAATTAACGCACATACGTAAATTTCTGTTAATTTACTAAATTTCATAAAGCAAAAGTTCCAATATTCCGTTAAAATGCGGTTATTTGACAATGGAATGAATTCAAGTAACTAAACTGTAGTTGCCATTCTATCACTACTGTCAATAAATTATTATTTTGACGACAGACTAATAGATTTCTATGCTAGCTATGATGGCAGTTATTGTTGATTATACATTTAAAATGTGTTTTAACTTTCTATAGTCTACAAGTGGCCCCCCAAACGTCGCAGGAGCCGGGGTAACTTACCTCCCTACTCTCCCTCTTGACAGGCCTAGGTGGGTTAATAACACGTTAATTAATGCATTAAAAAATTAACGCAGTGCGTTAATGCATTAAAAAATTAACACTTCAACAGCTCTAATTATATCACAATGGTGAAACACAAATGGAAATACGTGCTTGCGTATATGTCTAAGTAAAACAGCGAAAACTTTATACAACAACAAGACAGTCTGGTAAACAACTGTTCAGTGTGCCTCCGTGAACTTTAGCTACAGTTTTCAATCTCAGTCGCCACCGATAAATGGCTTTGTTGATCAGTTGTTGATCGAGACTGGCCCAGCAGGTACGCACTCTGTCTTTGAGATCCTCCAAACCCATGATCAGAACTCTGTACACATCTTGCTGCAGAGCACCCCAGACAGCATAATCGATGGGGTTTATGTCCGGACTGTTTGATGGCCAGACAGAAGGCTCAATGAAGTTTGGTACATTCTGCTGCAGAAACTCGACCGTTAACTTCAAAATGACGTTACACTGTTTTCCCCATCGTGTTTCCTGTAGAGTTGGGTTGCTTTCACTTATTTTATCCTGTTACAAATTATTGAAAATATATTTGCATGAAATTTGTACATGTTACTCAGAATTGATTATATTTCAACGTGCGTTATTCACTTTAAATGTACATTACTCTTGGAAGACGTAATTAGCTGACATGTAGGGGGACAGTTTTTTTATGGCCCACTCTGTAGTAACTGTGTTGTAAGTATTACAGTTCAGGTGGTGCATATTTAGCAGTTAGTCACACTGCATCACGATCTTTGCACTAACAAAAGCTGTTCAATTAGATTGCCAGCAAGTCCCAAGTAAACTGGAAAGCTTTTCCACATTTTGGCCTGTTTATGATCCAGTCCAGCCTACAAAATTTCAGCAAGTTTATGTATAATATTTTTTACTTTAATGTCATTGCTTGGGCCCCCACCATGGTCAGCCACCTTGCAGTGGTGTGGGGCTTTGCACCGATGACCCAAAAGATTTCTAAAATCTGGAGGGTAGGAGCTAACTAAGAGCTGACGAAACCCGTGAGAGCAGATTGCTACACGTTACCAGTGCTTTTATGCTGGTTTCAGCTTCACAGCCGTCTACGGCTTTATAGCCGCAAATAGCCTTGTGGTTACATTCGGGGACGCGCATTGGGCTGAGCTGATACAGCCTCAGGGCTGGGCAGGTGTAAGAGCCTGTCCACCCCGGAGGTAAGGTAAGGTAAGGTAAAGGTAGTTGCTTGGGCAGCTGCAAGATCAAGATACTCTGCTGACAGCCTGACAGTGAGGAAATGGCTAAACTGGACTTAGCTAGATAATGGCCATTGAAATTGCTGTTTTTGCAGTCTGGCAATGGAAAGAGACATCACACAGTACCAGTGTTTAGTCTTTGTTTAGTTGACTGCATTGTGAACACAGTATTATTAATGTTTTTTTCTTAATTTGACATTCAGCAGTAGGCTTCATATAAAAGGCATTTGAAAAGTTCATAGCCTGGCACATATATAACCAAAGATGTGTCTGTTATATTTTGTTTTGTCACTTTGAAACAGTTTCCTGCAACTGAAATGTATTTGGTCCAGCCTTTATAGCTCGGATTTCATTGCAGAAGGATTGTTGAATGTTGATCTTGGCGTTGTATTCAGCCATTTGCCATGCATACTACACATGGCATTCAAAAAGTTTGTACCTTCAGTTGATATAGTCGTACATTAATGAAAAATGCCATTAACGTTGTGCAACATTGTAGTGCCAGATTGTGGTGACCAATGATAGTGACATTTTGTAATGTTCATCTGCATCAAGCTAAGAACTTGAACGTCCCTCATAGTACATCACATTTTTTATTTTATCTGTGCAGTTTCAACACATTTTTTTCAATGTTTGCATGTCGTACTATGTCTGTGCAGGCGACTTGGTTCGTGAGGCTGCTTATCGCATCTACCTGCACCCGGATGAGACACAAACGCAGCTGTTGGAGTCACTGCTGGCGGCACGTTATGAGCTCGCGCGACTCACCGGCTTTCCAACATTCAGCACGCGGTCACTGCGTGGCACAACCATCCAGACTCCCGAACTCGCCGTCGAATTCCTTGAGGCACTTGGAGATTCCGTCCGCGAGAAAGCGGCCAATGAGTTCCAGTTGCTGGCACAGGTAACGTTGCTATTTTGTGTTCACTATATTTTAATGTATATTGTGCGTCACGATCTAGCTAGTTTTGTTGCAGGGTCAATAAACACACGTGTATGTATGCAGTGGCGTCATAACAGAGCTAGTTCGTGGAAGGCAATTGCCGCTCTTTCCTAAATTTTTGGTTGTTGAGAAATTTCCTCATCCGAAAATTCTCATCTTATCTGGGGGAAACCTAGGAGTAAAACTGAAATTGTAATCTCCGCTGTCGGAAAGCTGCAACTTTCTGCCCAGCCCACTTTTTCAATCCATCACTTACTACCGTATCTGTGTAATGTGTGTATACAGTGTCATGTATGTGCATAGGTAAAGCGGAGGAATTCGGAGCTGAAGTCGTCAGAGCAGGTCTGGCCGTGGGACACCACATACTACGGCGGCATCGCCAGGCACGAAATGTGCTCTGTGAGCGGCACCCAGCTTGCGCCCTACTTCTCCCTTGGCGCCTGCATCGAGGGACTCAGCAACCTGTTCTCCGACCTGTTTGGCATCCGGCTGCGGGAGGTGACAGACGTCGGGCCGGGGGAGATGTGGTGTGCTGACGTCCGCAAGCTGAGCGTGGTGCACGAGACCGAGGGACTGCTCGGGTCCATCTACTGTGACCTGTTTGAGCGGCCGGGCAAACCTAACCACGACTGCCATTTCACGGTCCGCGGTGGTCGCCAGCTTGCTGATAGGTCCTACCAGCATCCGGTTGTTGTGCTCATGCTGAATCTTCCACCGCCTCGAGGCAATGCCCCATGCCTTCTGTCCCTGAGTTCCGTCGAGAATCTGTTCCATGAGTTTGGACATGCCATGCACTCAATGCTTGGCCGGACACGCTACCAGCATGTGACCGGGACGCGCTGTCCGACGGACTTCGCTGAAGTACCCTCAGTCCTCATGGAATATTTTGCCGGGGACGCCCGTGTGCTGTGTCGGTTCGCACGTCACTGGCAGACTGGGGAGACTATTCCCGAGGATGACCTGCGACGTCTTCTCGAATCCCGGCGGTCATTTGCCGCGTCAGAGGTCCAGCAACAAGTGTTCTACTCCCTGGTTGACCAGGCATACCACGGCCACTACCCTGCTGACGGTCAGACCACCGCGAGTCTAGCAAATGACCTGCAAGTGCGCTATCACTGTCTACCACCTGTACCAGGCACCGCGTGGCAGCTGCGCTTCGGACACTTTGTTGGCTATGGAGCACGCTACTACTCCTACCTCATCTCACGCGCCGTGGCCGCCGGACTCTGGCACCGGTGTTTCCGTGACGACCCGTTTTCGCGCGGTGCTGGAGAGAAGTATCGGTCCTCGCTGCTGATGCATGGTGGTCAGGTGGCACCTGGGCAGCTGGTTGAAGCAGCTCTTGGCCAGACGCCGACTACCAGCATGCTCGTTCAAGCAATCGTCGATGATATTCAGTGACTGACAGCGGCGCTGTTTCAGTTCTGAAGTGAATCCTACGTTTAATTCTAAATTGGTTCTGTTCCTACAGTCTAGTTGACCACTCTCCAGACAGTATGAAATTTCCTGACGATTGGCGGCAGTCCCAAACTTTTTAACTGGTACTCATACCTGTACTACTAGTGTTAGTCAGTGATCAAACTGTTGAGTTTATATGTTGAGTTTATATTCAATGACAGTGAATCTGAAAAATAAGTAAGCAGCATACAACAGACAAGTGGTATAGTGCCAGGTAATTTTTGGAAAGGCTGGATCTGGTCCAAGAATGCATATGTACGCATTTTTAGGGAAGTTTTTGGGTAATTTTCACTGACAGCATTTTACCACTGACAATTCCGTGATTTTTGCCGATATCCTGACATCTGTAAAATTCCCCGACATTTCCAGGTTTTGCAGACATGTGGTCTGTGGTTTCTGAAAACAGACATTGGTATTTCATGTGAACAAAATAGTCGGGCAAAACGATTCATTTTGTCCTGGAAAGTCAGAGAAGTCAGGGAAAATGAATTTTGCAGAGTAGTAGGAACCGTGATTAGATTCTGGTGGCAATTTTGTCCTAGATGTGCATTCAGTTGTCACAAAGTATGTCAGATGCACACACTTTTGCAACATCTTTGTCATCGTTTAGGTCAAAATATACTATATGTTATAACTCGTTAGTTAACTTATTAATTAGTTAATGATTACTACTTCAACACGATATTATCAGCAGTGTCGTGGGTTAAAAAAGCAGGTGGGGCATAAGTTGGAATTTTCCAGCGGACAACTGCAAATTTCCGACGGAGGTCATATGTGCTTAAAATTTAGATTTTGCTGCCAAATTTCCCCAAAATAGGTCTTTCAGTGCAAATTTTGCATTTTTGGGCAACAGTTTTCTGATGGTCCATAATTTAGAGTGGGGCAATTGCTCTGTTACGACACCACTGAAGTTTATTCAAAAACATCTTCATATTATTAACATGAGAAAAACGACTGAACTTTGTGTATTCTAATTCTGACACATCACAATTAACGTTCAGCAGCATCCACAAAATAAAATCAATGAAATATAAATGCAATAAGATCAATTCATGTTAGTGTGCTGGTATACAGAACAAGGAATGTGCTGTGCAAAGTTTGGGTTTGGTTCATCTGCAACATTTTTCTTCACTTCTTAACCATGGAAAGTAAACCAAAAAAAATTTTCACTAGAACACAAATAGCTCGACATTCTTAAACCCCATGCAAAAACATGAAATCGGGTAAAAAGTCACAATGTACACATAGCTAACCGATGTGTAGCTAACTAATAAGTTACAATAAATTCATCAAATTACAACCTTGTATTATTGTTTTTCTTGACGTTTTGGCAACCGCTGCTGCCTTTGTCTGAACGACTGTCCACCAGGTGTAGCTGCGGCGGACAGTAAGCAGTCATAGATGTGTGGAAGTTGCTAGGACCGCTCGTCTCGGTTCATCGACTTGTCTTCCACACATCCACAGCAGCAGTTGCCGAAACGTCAACAAAAACAACGATAAAAGGGTGTAATTTGATGAATTTATTGTAACTTATTACGTTACGTTTCAACCTATGAGACTATTCAAAGACAGTGTAGCTGACTAGTTTTACATCAGAGGCAAAAATTCTAACGTAGCAAATCATGTCAAGTAGGTAAAACGTTAGGTTTTGTGTGCAAGGCTTTGTTTGCTGACAAAGCCATATATACAGTTTGGCGCACTGAAGGACAGTACAGAAATTCAAGGTTGGATGGCAACAAAAAGAAATACAGGACTGTTCCATTAATGCATAATAATATAGTACAATTTTCACAGCTGTGCAGCAGTTCATTATTTGCCAGTCTTGCAGCAATCAGGATGCTGATTATTGCAATGGTCACAAAGCGTCGTCGGTTTGTAGTCTTGTGCGTAAATGTTCTACAATCGCTGACGCCGAGCTTGACTTGAATGTCGGATGAACAAGAACGCTTTTGAACACTGAGATATCTGCCAACCTGTAACACACAGTGACAGTGACTTAATTAATGAGCAATTATATCAGCTCGGTGCCGAAATAATATGCAGCTGTCTGATTAGTTACATACTGCAGCATAAAACTTAAAACATAATTCTTTTGTGGTGAAAATTGGTGCACCAGCTACTCCTGCTGTGGCGAACGTTCACAGATTTCTTTTCGAGTTTGGAGTCTGTATGGGACAGACAGTCAGACAGGCAAGACCAGTAATGTGGCCTGCATTGGGATGGCTGCATAACATTAGCATCAATGACAAGAAAAATCAGAATGTGCCGTGAAAAAATTGAAAAAAAGGGCTAATTTAAGTGCACGACAACTGCAAATATTAACAGACATTTTCCTTAAACTGTGCAAAATGTAAATTGGCATTAATTGGCAAAAAAGTTCTGCAGATGTTTTTGTTTTACCTTGCACACAACCACATCATGTCTCATCTCAGACAGAACATATGCCAAGTGAATTTTCGCAAAACAGTAACTGAAATGCACTTTGTGTGAATTTGTTAGCTAAAAAAATAAAACTAAATTCTTTCTTTAACAGCCTATATTATAGCTCAAACTACACAGTGTCTCGAAAAAAACAGTCAAAATTGTTTGTGCCATAACTTTTTCAAATCTCCACCAATTTTGATAATTTTTGGCACACAGATAGCTAAGACGACAGTATTATGTAAGATATACTCAGTGTCCACCTCACCTAATTTATGTCAATGCACTACCATGTGAAACATAAATGCTCCAGATTGTTGCATGATGCACATTGTTGTCTTCCGTAAACGTTGTAGTGACTTAATTAAGCAGACAATATACAGAAATGTGAATTATTCAGCAAAATTATAAGTTTCTATAACAACTCACACAAGTTATTACAGTTTATGCCCAAAGTGTTCCACATACACAGACACAATGGTTTATATGTAACCCCACTGGCTAATAGTAGAATCAACGTTCAACTGATCAAATGACATTCACTCATCGACTAGATGTATTTTGAGCTCATCAGTCAGCTCTGATATTATCACCATAAAATATTTAATACCACAAAATTATTAAATCATGTGGCACCCTCCGTTGAATTTATGATGCAAAGGTGAGCAATCTGATACAAATAATCGCTGTGTAATGCAACAATTTGGAGCATCTGTGTTTCACATGATAATGTGTTGACATAAATTAGGTGAGGTGGAAAGTGAGTGCACCTTAAATAATTCTATCGTCTTGGCCATCTTTGTGCCAAAAATTATCAAAGTCAGTGGAAATTTGAGAAAGTTATGACAAAAACAATTTTGACTGTTTTTTGAAACACAGTGTAATGCCTGCATTGCTGTTGGCGGCATCACAGACAATACACCACAATGCGTTGGTGACGTAGCGACGTCGTTATTATTATGACATCACACTGCTGCGCATGGACAGACAGAAAATCCGCTGAACACATTATCTCCTTCATCCACAGCAATCACTTGGCGGAGATAAATCAAAGGGGAGGGCAACAGAAATCAATCAATGCTGGCAGTTGCCTAGATCATGTGGGTCTGTGTAAGTGTTACAGTCAGTCATATACACTGTATTCCACCTTTGCCAATATGTGACTGATTTTCAAAATTCTTTCAGTGATAGACACGGCAGAAAATTTGCCAAAAAAACATCATCAAACTTGCCAACAAACCTAAAAGATGTTGCCGCACCACCTTGTAAAATATTATTTTTGAAAAATTGCACCAGCCCATGCACAGCAATGTGTGTTGTAAAAAAACATAACCAGTCATATCTTTCATGAGAAGAATAATAGTTTTGTCAAACTGTCTCCCGAGGCAATCAGTGTAAGAATTTTGAAAATATATACGATAAATAATGCAAGGCTCTATGTGTTTAGAACATGGTCTACATACTGCTGCTGCTGCCTCTCTGTTTCTGTTTCGATGCTGCGTTCTTTCCGTTTCTGCTTCTTCCTGTGAGCAAGCAAGCAGAAAAGTGTCAGTGTTGCAATAGACTAAGCTCTCCACTAACACAACTGATGCTGCAACACAAAGGCTTTCACACTTGCTACAGCACTGCATTAGTAGCAGTACAAGTAGTAGTAGTATGTCATACTGTCATAGTACTAGTTATTAGAGAGTATTACAAAAACTGCAAGATCAACACATCACATTACACAATTACAAAGTAGTAAGTCGTAATTACATGAGGAATGCTGAAATGGACCTGAAACTGAAACGGGACAATGTTAACTGGCCATTCCACTGGAGGTCTTTTAATCACATGTATACAGGTTTTACACACTTGGCTACTTACTAAGTTACTAGTGAACTTCACCTCTGAAGTTACAACCTAATGGCACTATAGAAATGTGATTCTTACGACAGGGAGATGAGAAAAGCCAGACCTCTGAAGTTGAGACTGGACTGTCGCACGATCTAAGAGTAGCTCAAACGTCGGTAAACTGTCCAACATCTGAGACATGTCTCCCACAACTGCCGTTGCTGCTCTTTTCTTCCGTGCCTTTGCTTCTGTGATCTGTGCCTCAATAGCTCCTACCTCTGCACAGAACATGACAGATGACTGGTTACAACCAGTAATGATAGAGACTTAAGGGGATGTCAGACGAACGACAAAGTCGGCCGACTTTTATGGGCATGGTTGAGTTGCCCGACAAAATCGGCCGACAAAATCAGTGAACCATGACACACGGCCGATAGTTTTGTCTGCTACTTCATACATTATCAGCTAGCACAACAGCCGAATGCAGATCGCAAAATAATACTTGCATCACTTTTTTTCTGCATCTAATGAACGAAAATAATAACAAACACAATAAATAACTAAAATA
>Ga0209367_1006267_pt1 | contig 16480 bp, 7 predicted proteins | sample WorMetLIZISLAND2_FD_187412 | JGI IMG/M metagenome (GOLD analysis project Ga0209367, IMG submission 187412) | Marine gutless worms symbiont microbial communities from Max Planck institute for Marine Microbiology, Germany - Olavius geniculatus... ... | reverse complement strand
CACTTGTTAACGGCAACATTTAAGGACTTGCACATCGAAAACAGCAAAAATTACAAAAGGTGATATTGCCCGCATCACACTGACTGTGTGTCAATGTGCTGCTGAATAATATCACCTTTTTAGATGGGCCGCCGGCCCTGAAAACCATATCCTAGAACCATAAATGCGACTGTATCTTATAGGCCTACACAGCCGTAGTTATAACCGTTTAAAGATTTGTTTAATTTTTCCTATAAACGCCATCGTATTTTTTGAATTTTTTTAATAAATACGGTGAATGTTAAATTTTAATTTTTAACCCCAAATTTTGCACCTTGCGTGAGGCCTCGTCGTTTGAGCTATCGCTGTAGGTACGTTTAAAAAGGTATATGTGAATAAAAAATTTTGCGTATAATTATTTTACCTATTTGCAAAAAAGCCCCCTCATGCGGATTTGCCTAAAATTTTGCACTGGGGGCCGTCTCATTGACGTAATCAATCACGCCAAATTTTATATCAATCGTTTGAATCGCGTCAGGAGTTTTGATTCTGTGGGAGGTCGAATTTTTGGCTTTCCCACAGGGAAAAGAAGTTGCCGTTAACTCAAAACTTAACCATACCGCTCAGCCTGTAATTAAAAAGAGTCCTTTTGCTTGCTTGTCAGCCTAAATTTAAATTTATTCTGCTATTCGAAATTATTATGTTCCGCGTTCATTTTTTGACAAGCAGTTGCAAATTCCCAACAAAATTTCAACAGGCACCCGCCAATTTCAGACAGAGAAGATAATGGGTGCTCAAAATTTTAATTTTACCTCTAAACTTTCCGAAAATGGGGGGCGAGAATTTTAGCATCAAATTTTGCAATTTTTGGCAAAAATTTTACGACAACAAAAAGATTTTCTGCTACAACTTTCCGACAACGCAAAAGTTTTTTTAGGGAAATGCCTCCGTGTTTTTCTGTTTCCCTTGTCCAAGACAAAGGTGGAATTTTTTTGACGGGCGGTAGCAAATTTTCCGCAAAATTCCAACAGTTAGCCGCTAATTTCCGACAGAAAAGATTATATGGATGCTGTGCTCAATATTTTAATTTTGCGCCTGAATTTTTCGAAGATAGGGGCGGGGGTTTAGCCCCAAATTTCGCATTATTGGACAAAAATTTTACGACGATAAGTAAAATTTTTGCCACAATTTTCGGACATCCCAAAATTTTGCGGGGTAAAAGCCCCCGTGTTCCCTACCACCCACGGCCACGCCTCCTCTGGGAGCAAGAGAAATGCGACTGGCTACTGAGAACAAATTAAATGTCTAAGCTAATACATTAGTTCGTGCTTATACTTTTTGATTTTTGCCGTTTTATATCAGCGCTTATACAACATTAAATGAATTGCTTGCAGTTTTTTTATATAGGCTAATTGCCTACAACCCCCGCTACAACGCTATAGCCTACTGTGTGTAATAACTCTGTAATGTAATGTCCAATTTAAGGCACGCTGCGCGTGTTATGTGGGTCTACGCTCGCAAACTGTGCACTTGTAATCCAAACGTAATGGCTTTGCTTCGTGTAACTCGTGACATAAATAATTTGATAACGATCCCTATCGCCATAGAGCTTAGCGTTCTGCTTAGAACGCGTGTTATCAATGTAGAATGAAACTACACTGTGTCTAAAAAAACATCCCCGATATTTTGACTGTAACTTTAAAACCAATTATCAGATTTTGATAATTTTAGGCAAGAATATTTCCGATACAACTTGCCATCAAATAACCGTTTAGTTTCCTACCTCACCTAGTGTATGCTTCTGCACTACCTAGGGAAAACAGATCAAGCGAAACATGTGTTGAAATAAACAGAAAACCTGAAAAAAACATCCCCGACATTATCGATTGTAACTTGAAAAAGGATTAGCAGATTTTAATCATTTTTGGTAGAAATATTTTCGACACCACTGGCTGTTAAACAGGTGTTTTAGTTTTCACCTTACCCAACGTATGCTTTTGCACTACCTGGGGAAATCAGACCAAGCATAATACGTGTTAAAATGAATGAAAAAAACGTCAATAAATTCCATCTGTCCTAATCAGTGGGCCCCAACAGCCGGTCTATTACAAGGTTTGTTTTGATTGTCCTGCAGCAGTGTACCTGACAGATAGAGTTTAGAAATGTTTGTGAAATCACGAAGTGACTGGTACAGCCTGGATTGGTCTGGAGCAGAACATTATCGATATTGCTGTCATGCAATGAATGGAGAAAGCGTCTTCTTGCCTGTGTTCGCATAGTGGGCCAATACTTCAAGCAATTTTACTGCAGGCAGTTAAAAATGGACAACTGGATGAAATGTCAGCCAAAGTGTCAGAAATGTGAACAAAATGTGTTTTTACGAGTTATGTTAATTAAACAATCATATCGCATTGGATAAAAAAGTGATATTTCGCTGGTTGTGTTTTCGCTAGGTAGTGCAGAAACAAACGTTATGTGAGGTAGAAAACTAGATGGTCATTTGATGGCAAGTTGTGTCAGAAATATTCGTACCAAAAATTATCAAAATCTGCCAATCGGTTTACAAGTTGCAGTCGAAAATGTCGGGGATGTTTTTTGAGACACAGTGTAGATTGTAGCCCTAAATAAAGCGCAACTACATTGTGAACTCGCGTGTTATTTTTGGCCCACCGTGCTAACAGTCGTGCCTTTGCTACACAATTCTGTCTGTTGTCTGTATGTAACGGAAGTATTGTGGCTATATGGTTCTTAATAGTGAAAAGCTGCCCGAAGAAGCAAACGATTTTAACCATGTAGCTATCTGCAGCGGTTTGGCCGCAACTCGCAACAAACTTTACCGCTCGCATAGGCCACATGGTCGCAAACACAGTTACATATTCAGTAGAACCGGATGTAGTAACTGCAGTTGCTATTTTAATATTAAAATAAGCAAATACGGTCGGCCTTCCGTAGCGACAGCTGGGCTTCTTGTACTTGTAGCAGACGTACGCACAACCAACACTACCCAAAACCTAATCGTAGCCCATCCCCATATGCAAATATTAGTATTGGTTTTACATGTATGCGTCCCTTTAACGTTCTGTTTAGTTTCTCTAATTTCTTGCTTTCTACGTGCTTAATGGATACAGACACTTGTGGACGTAAGCTTATTTTTGAAAAAAAAATATAAAGGCAAATGCCAAAAAACAAATTTATGCGTTCCGTTGTGTTGTTTGGCCAGGGGCAGCACCATTTTCGGCAAAGGGTTGAGATATCTGTTTTCCGATCGCTTCTATATTATTTTTCGAGTCTTGTTGTGGAACCTCCAAACTCTTGATGTTAAACATGGCCCAGGATGAGGCCAAGGATGAGGCCGAAGCCAAAAAATGAGACCGAAATCGAGTCCGAGGCCAATTGTTTAAGGCCAAAGCCAATATTGAAAATCAAACGTAGAACTATAAAAGTACCAATAACATTGTGAACTAAAAGTTTTATGGTGCAGTTAACAACGTCACAGCACCATATGACCAAGGCCAGACCAAGGCCAGATGAATTATGCTTAAAACTAAGTCCAAAACCGAGACCAAGTTTTTGAAGTCGTGATCGAAGCCGAGGTCAAAATTATGGCCTTAAGACCACTTTGGTTTCGAGGACTTAGCATATCCGCTTCACGTACGTCTGATCAGGCTAACATAAACCGCTGGGGATAATATCATTCTGTCATAATGTGTGGAAAGCAGATCACACAATCTGTGTACTTGTAATCCAAGCTTTCACAGCGGCTTAGCAGCCACGTCTCAGCTTATGTCATGATATAAATAATTTGCTCACGACACCCACTCGACTATAAACAGCCTCTGTAGGGACTTGGTACGGCCGCATGGCATCTCCACTTGGCTGCAGTGTATTCCAGTGTTGCTCTAAGTATGATTTTGAATATGAAGACTTTATGTCACTGAGCCATCCGTAAAGATATTATCGGAAAGCGGTTAGCGATGAAGATGTTGCTAAGACACGTCTGTTGTTAGAACTATTATTCATAAGGTCTGTAGCATATCAATTGGACATGTTCTCTGTCAGTGATGTTGAAGTGATGATTGACAGTTTGTGCACGGTGTAATTTGACTGCACGTTGATTAGTTGCACTTTCTGCTTTTTTCATTTTCTTTTTATTTTTCATCATTTTGGCTTTGCACTTTTGTTTGTAGGCCTACCTCGTGTACGATGTTCATAATAAATATATATAGTGTTAACAGCATCTATCCATGTTATCACGGCTTAACGCTCCGTGTCATATTGGCCTAACACCCTCACGGCCATGGCAGACTAGTCGGTTTTCGTACTTATGCCTCATCTACACGATGAAACTTGGTCGCGATACAATCAAAGTAAAGTTCAGCTGCCACTCCAAATTAGCTCGGAATTCGCACAGTACCATAGGACATTTTCCTTTGAAAACAAAAAAAAACACAACGAAGATATGGAAAGGAAAAAAAACATAAGAAAAAGGGACTTTGCGATCTTAGCGTAAGTATCAAACTCGAGACGGCACAAAAAGTAGATTAGCATTTTGTACGCATTTTCTGACAAGAAGAAAGTTTGCCGACAGCCAACAAATTAGAGTGGTCAGTTATCACTGCTGCTGCTGCTGCTGATGATGATGATGATGATATGAGATGACGTCACCAAGTATCAGGACCGTATAGCTATGACAGTGATGAACTGAAAAACCGCCGTATATGCTAGATGATGGGTGTCCTCGGAGACTCGTAACAGAGCATGATGCCACATAGCAAACTATGACACTGCAGCTGTGTTATTTACGTCATTCCAATAAATCGAGGAAAAGACAACAAAAATGCGCCGGCACAAACTACAGTGTTTATTTCTAGTGATCAAGAATCCACAAAAGAACCCGGATTTCTATCTAAATCTAATTATTTTCCCCTTTTCGTTCCATCTTTCTTTGCCCTTTTCATATTTTCCTTTTTTCGGGGATTTGGGGAAGCGCTTTAAGCTCCCCCAGCGGGGCTTGTTTGAACTCGGCCGCTAAACGGTTTGTGGTGCATTTTGAGCCAAAAAAGGTCTTATAGTAATGGCCATTTATATTGTATACACTTTTACCAAAGCCCCCGGTTTTCTCCCAATAAAAATTGCACCCCCTTAATTTTTGCACCAGGCGCCAGCTGCGCCCATTATGAAGCCCTTGTTTATCGTTCTAGTTATCGTGTTGGTGGAGAAGAATAGCACTCAGGCTGGAATGACGTTGACGTTTGATTGATACGAGATTTGTGACGCCTGCGTGATCAGCGTGTGAAGCCAGTGACACAAACAGACAGACAGACAGACACACGCACACACTCACGCAGACAGGAAGAGAGAATGGGGAAGGGAGAGAGAGACGTAGGCTACAAACAGTTACACGAAAACGAACGTTGATCTATTTGGATTTGTAGTTCAGTTTGCTTTGACATGTATTTCGTTATACTTTTAGCCGACCGTACTTAAGTAAGGATCGAGCTATTGGCATGGTTGCCCTCTCACTGTCAGTCCGTCCGTCGTCTGTCACAGATGCATAGTGGCTAAACAGTGCGAAATAGGATTTAAGTTGTTAATGAAAAACGGCATGTTAAGAATTGTCCTTGGATGACCTTGAAAAGTCATAACGCACTATATGGTATGCCAATAGTGCAATATTGTGCTTAAACGGTAAGTTGTAGAGGGTCCGCGATAGTATCATCGGATTTTGCGGTGGCAAATTCCTATAAAATGTCAATAGTAACCATGTCTCCATCTGCAGCGGTTTGGCCGCAATTTTCAATGGAAAGTATTAAGCTATAAATGGTCTCATCTCGGAAACGTTAAGAGATAAAGCCAAGGTTACCAAAAATCACTAATAAAAAATCGCATACGCTCTTTCAAATAAGATGAAAAGCATTGACCTTGAATGACTTTGAAGATCACGTACAACCAGTACGATCGGCTATCTTAGCGACAGCTGGGCTTCTTGTTCATTTCTTGCTGTACTATTTCATGGTGATCAGTACCGACAGAGAGACAGACAAAGAGATAGACAGAGACGGACAGACAGAGATCAGACCGATACACAAAGACACAGATGCCGCTGTATGGCGGCATAATGCTATCTGTGCCTCAAATACACAAAATAATCTATCATAGTTACTTCCAGACACTCGTTCCGTGAAGATCCTGGGAGATATAGAATAGGCCTCATCCGTCTCCTCGCCGAATTGCGTAGAAGACGCCTAAATCAGGTTCATGGCAGATCGTACTAATGACTGCATAGCCTATATCTATATAGGCTTATCTCTGTTGTCTGTGTGTTTGTAACACATGTAGCCCTATTGTAGCTAAACTGTACGTCGCAAGGGGTAGGCGATGGTACCGTTCAATAGGGCGATCGAGTTCCTATAGGCTATGCTAGCCATGTTGCTATCTGCAGCGGTTTGGCCGCAATTTGCAACGCGGTGTTGGTGCCTGTATCCACGGTGAACGTGCGGCGATTGATGACGGCACAATGTGCGAATGGCACGGTGCCGAAACGGTTAGCGGCTCTCCGGCTTGTTTACGGTCGGCGACAGCAACTGACTAGACCTACAGCAGAATTTTCTTACGCATTCCATTGGATAATTATCTAATTTGTACTTTTTTCTGCGTTCTGTTAAATATTTACTCCTAACCCTTTGCGTGGAAAATTGCAACATCCTGCCAATATTGTTGTTCTCCGACAGGCGGCTGCAAAATTCCAATGGAAGAGATGGGCCTACCGATGTTTAAAATGTCAATAACTTTGCCACTTAATGTTCCAAAGATAGTGGAAAATTGAGTCCCAAATTCGGTATTTTGGAAAATAAATTTCTTGGCTAGAAAACGCATTTTTCGACATGCCAAAATTCGGGGGAGTTGTCAATCCCTCCCCACGACGCCAGGGGATTGGACGTAGCCTATAAGCACGTACAGTACAGTATAATGTAGGCCTATATCCTGGAGAAACTCGAGAGATCCTTCTGTTAATGAAACGCGTTGTATGAAGAAGAATAATAGGTCTAAGACCGTTTAAATCCGGATATGATGGCATATATATACAGTGCTTTACACGCAGTGGTCGAGTATAGTGTTCGGGTCAGTTTGTGTAAATGAACGGCGTTGAATCATGGACGTATAGACGTGTAAATCGCTATATATGCTGCTATATTGCGTCGCAGAACATTCAATATAGCGTTTATACCACAGAGGTGCGGATCTTAAAATTATTGAGTCCGCGTCAGTCCGCAAATTATGACCAAGAATCCGCTGTCAGTGCGCGCCCGCACTGAAGGCGTAGGCATATCCGATTGCTATAGCATAGCAAGGGACAGAATGATTATAGAATCACTTGCATCGGTCTGTCATTCTGTCAGTCTGTCTGAAAACACTCCTACGGCCGCAATTTTGATTCGATCTTGATGAAATTTTGCACAGTGATTCGGGGCCCGAAAAGTAAATTAATCGTGACCTTACGGATCGCTGACATGTATAAGTTATATTGTAAATACCTACGTTCAACTAGTTACACTGTACGCTGGCCTTGCGGACGTGCACAATGAAGTAAAAGCGTTAATTAAACGCTGAAACGCGACAGCTATTGCGGCAATGGAACAGATACCTCCTTCCACAGAATGTATTTCTAGTTAGTACGTAAAATCGGCCACTACGCGCATCTTAACACACATCACTTCTTTCTGTTTTTCACTTTTATTAGGAAAAAAAGTCTACAGTCGTCAAGGAACACGATCCGCGACTATTCGCGTCCACAAAAAATCCTGCGGATCTGCGTCCGCGTACTGACGCGTCCGCGGTGTGCACATCTGTGGTTTATACAGCAGCAGTCGCAGTCACAGTAACAGTGGTGACGTGAATGAGAAGACATAAAGCATCCAATAGACTGCATAGCTTACCCGGCGGCACAGCAACTTCGCTGTTATTCTTCCATGAAGATACAATGAATGTTCTGCGCTACTAGTGGGCTATCCGACGTTGCTTAAATGTGGAACTAGAAGTGAGTGAAACTCTTACAAGCAAGCGAGGCGCCGAAGACGTTGAGGAAAGAGAGGTCTGGGGAGGGGTGTCCACATCCCAAGACCATTACGGGGTTTGGAGAGCGTCGTAAGCTTCCCAGCGGCGTCTGGGGAGAAGATTGCCCAGCGGATATGATTTTTCGTTTGTTTTAGCATAAAATATGGCTTTTGGTCACAATTTTTAACGAAAATGGCAACAGAAAATGGTGACAGAAATGTTCCAACAATCCAAGTTTTCCTTACCGATCTCCCGAAAATGGGGAGGTCTGTTTCCCTCAGAAAAAAAGTTTTTGGGAACTGAGGACGTTTACCTGTGTCCGATGGCAGGTGATCTCATACGGCAGATGACACCCGTAGCTTTGAAGTTCGCAGTGGACATCCTTCAATTTCTCACTGGGCCCATCTGTGGACTGGATTATTGTGCACTCCACTCACCTATAGCGGCGCTATAATAGTCCTTCAGTCGTTGCTCGTGCTAAGAATTGAATGCCGCGGTGTGGCTAATATGATCAATTGTCTTGCACAGCGTATCACTGCGCCTGATTAACATGGGAATCAGTTTACTAACTGGCTATAGTTTTAGGGCTGTGCAATTTGAACAACTTTTTATAATTATGAAAACCATGTAGCATAAAACCACGCACTCTGGCAAATCGTCACTACATGTAACTCCAGGCATTTCGTTCAAATGGGTTAATTCATTACTTGACAAAAATCAATTATAGGCCTATATTTTTGGCATAATATGAAACGCCTATGGCAAAACAAAATTTTTTGCACTTTTTTCGGACTCGAGTATCCGTTTACCAAAAAGCATGCCTCATAAATATTCGATGGCACATCAAACGTTTACAAATATGAACCATTTGCTTTTTAACACGTGAAAATTGTGTTCGTTATTCTGAGCATAACATTGGTTGTTGTGTGCACTAAAAAGTAAGTAAATTTTTATCAACAGAAACTGTTTTCTTACTCACTTTAGAAGAAGCTTAGACAGTCGTACTCGTTTGTAGTTTCTTAATAACCGACTACGTCATAATTTTATTACGCATTTTGTTCAATTGTGATTTCCGAATATGTTTTTTTCCACTTACTGTGTCTTATGAAATATTTACTTTTAAAAATAATTATTTTATGCGCATGAATACTAGAGTCCGGTATTTTTGACTCGGGTTTTCTGCCCAGCCCTAGACGGTTTTTCCCGGACACAATGATATGTTGGTCACCGCTGGCAATAATCTTCACTGCGATTGCCTATACACGCAGTCCGCACTGCACTGCAGTAACCACGACCACTAGAACACTGTAGAAGCAGCACTGGCTGTATAGTAGTAGTAGTAGCGGCGTCGTGGGCAGAGAAAAGGGGACAGGGGACAACTGACCCCCTACCTAAATTGTTGATTTTGGCTGTCAGATAATTAAAAAATTATTTTTTTGTCGAAAATGTTTGTCCAGAAATGCGAAATTTGAAGCTGAAAACTACTGATGATTTGATATCAGGATTTCGATTTTGATACGGTATCCATACGGTGTTTTGAAAATATCGCGATATCGATATCGATATTTTTAAAATGATAAGTATGCAAATCTTATACAAGCACAACAACAAGACGTGAGAGTTCAGCAAGGCAGTTTGCAACACGCAGATACTAAAATGTGTCAGTGAACTTAAAAATAAACTGTAGACTGTCGTAAGTGTCGTTAAATTACGCTGCTTTAACGGCAGCACACACACGTCAAGATGCTAGCTTCACCAATAATGTAGTTAGATGTAAATGTAGATATCACGTACAACAAGAAACAAGAAAGCCAGCTGTCGCTAGGGAAAAGCGCTACAGTATATACAGTTTTTGTTGCAATACTAACCTTCAAGATCATTCAAGGTCGATGATTTTCAGATCATTTGAAAGGCAATATGCGATTTCCTATTTGTGATCAATAGCAGTTAAACGTAGGCCCTATCTCTCACCGTTTAGCCACAGTATATCCGTTATACATACGCACGTTGAACGACAGACAGACGACAGACGTCAACCGTACGATAGACGCACTAAACAGCTTTGCTGTAGAGCGTCAACACGTTTTACATGCAGCCGTTGTTTCCGCATGAGAGGCGTTGGGATTCTCAGAGTTGTTAGCCACACTACCAACTGACAGCGGATCGGAATTTTCAGACGCCGTGCAGTGTGCATTTTTCAGAATTCCGCACTCCACGGTGGTGCCAAGGTCACGTGGTGAGCGGGCGTCGATCCGTGACGTATAATGACCGGAAGTGACGTCACACGCCAGCGAGTGGTTAAAGCTGCGCCAGGTGGTTTCCGGTGCGTTTAATTCGCCAGTAAACAAACATCTCCGCAGGAAGGTTGTATTTGTATGCGAGAAGCGATGACAGCATAGCCGCGGTGTTCGGAGTCCATAGAATTCTGATCCACTAGGTTACTAAAGCCCGTAGTGTACTAGTCCGTGTTGTCGCACTAGTCCGCACGGGTCGAAACAACTGCTTGAGTAACTTTGATCTGTTGCCAGCGCTGTTACTACAGTTTTCATGAACATTTCATAAGAAACACAATGTTTGAGTTAAGACACATCTACTTGTTTTTTATTCTATGATAAGCATAACAGCCTTAATCTAACCAATATTTTACAGGACTTTTTAATGTTTACACATAAATCAAATGCTTATGACCATTTATGGCGTTGCACGACGGCCTATTTTGTGCTGATGTGCCGTAAAGAAACTACTCACTCACTCACTCAGCCAGTGGATGTGCCGATTGCAGGCTACGTTGACGTAAGCTTATGACAATGTCTACAGTCAGGTTGTCAAGAACAAAAATATGAATTGAAAGGCTCCCCTCCTTTTCCCTTTTCTTTTCTTTTTTCTCTTTCACCCATTTTTCTCTCTTTTCCTTTTCTTTTTCCGTCCTATTTGATATTTTTCTTTTTTTCCCATCCTTTCCTTTTCGTTAGAAGTAGAACCCCCTCAACTCAAGTAAAGGGGTCTTGATAGATAGCGCTGTGAATTCCCAGCAAGGTCTGGGACGCAGCTCAGCAAAAATCGAATTTTGTGAATTATAGGCTTAAGCATGAGATTTAGCAGCAACAATTTTAACTATTTTCCTCAGAATTCAACTGAACAAATTTAGTGCAGTTCAAACGTATGCTTATATCTCGTCTGAAAACTTGCAAGTTCCCAATATCTATTTTAACTAAAAATTGTGCACGGCCATTGCAGGACTGGGTTCCCTGCCGCCCCCTTTTTACGCCACTATAAGTTGCACGCGCTAATAGTTTTCATAAACATTTCATAAGACACACACATAAAAATGCGACTCACGTAGAACATCCTATAGACGTCATCATTCTTCATGTTACATTTTTGGTTCAGAAAATCACCTGACGTCAGAACTCAAACAGTCGCGATAAAAATGTGAAATCAAATGTGATTTGTAAGCTTATTAGATGTATCGAGATCTTTAGCCACAGCGTTATTACAAGTTATCTGCGCATTCTGACAGTGAAAGAAGTTTGTTAATATTTGATGAGGTTCAGGCGTATAAAATTGTGTGTACAGTCATGTTGCTGCTGCTGCTATACTCATGACGTAGTCGAGTGGTGACGCCAACATCATCTGTCTTGATAAAACATACGAGCACCCATCTCACACCTCTAATCCACATCAATCCTCACCGCTGTCCCTGCTAGGCCTACCCTTCTCCGTCTTCGTCCATCTTCTGCGCTGTCCTTCTCTCTGTCTGTGCCTTCTGCCTTTCTGGGTGTCTCTCCGTGTTGTTGCCTGTCTGCTTGTGGTTCTTCGGTTGTCAACAGTAGTTTGTCGGCGTAATTTCTAGGAGCCAAGCTGTGTGTGCACGCGGGTCTGTAGGCCTAATTGTAAGCACTACTATATAATAGTCCATCGGAACACTGCATTAGCTATGTATCGAACTTTCTGCCGAATCAACTCATAGACACCTTATTTTATAAAACATTTGCCAATCCGATCGTTACAGATGTCACTGAAGGTCAGTATCTAAAAAGCGTCGCTATCAGCCCCAGCGTTTATTTCTTATTCGAGTGACATCAGAAGACGAAGTGAAGGAGTAAAATGGTCGTGGAGATGACATAAATAGTCAATCCAGCGACACCTAAAACAGTAATAACAAACACTCGATGGTTGGTTACGGGCTTAGATTTCAAACCAGTCTAAGGGAGAAGGACGTACAGATAACCAGATTGCGTCTGGGCAGTCAGGCTAAAGAATACTTTATATACAACTGGACAGGCTACAGACCCCAACTGCAAAACTTGCAGAGTAGCAGAGGATATTGAGCACTTTTTCACGTAATGTCCCAAACACGATCAGCTGCATTGTCGCCTGCGACAGATTTGTGGGCGTCATCAGCGCAAGTTCGGCATGAAGGCAATCCTCACTGAGACCGAGTGTACAGAAACAATTTATAACCACCTCCGTACCAATAACATGCGATTGTAGACTGTTTTTATCTGTTTTTAAGCCTCAAACGACACCCAAATTCCCTGACAATAAGGTGTCATTAAACACGTTTCGTCGTCGTCGTCGTTCGGTAGTCTGATCTACCGGACTGAAACGGACGGTTGTTTAGCGTTAGATGACAACTGAGATGACAGTATAGTACCGGGCAAGGCCGTTATCGTTACATACACTACATGCACTGGAGATGCAACTGTAGACTAGTAGCTGCACGAGTGTAGCTTACACAACGCCACAACAGGACTGAAGAAACTAAAGATCTATTGTACCATTATATATACAGACATCTCGCATTCACGTATGCACATAATGTACACTTCGTATGTAAACTGGTACATTTGCATGTACAACGCTGCGTTTCGTCCAATCTCAGCAAAGCCGCTCTATATGCAAGCAAATATATGAATAAAACAACAGCATAACAACGTGCATAGGACCTAATTAACTACAGCTGATTAGACAAGTAATAAGTATTGTTAAAAAAGAAACAACTCACTCACAGCCAAAGTCAGATAGAAGTTAATATCTCGTTTGCACAACACACACAGCTTCCACACTACATATATGTACAGCTCTATATATGTTGTGTTAAATTTGCACTTATATTACACAGGGTGAACTATGAAAACCTTGCACTTTACTTTTGTCTATATCTGTGCCAATTATTGACCGATTTCCAAAATTTTTTCACCGGCACACTCTGCAGACAATTTGCAATACTGTGTATTATTATATATCCCACCACACCGTAAATGCATTTGCACTTTTTATGGCCCACGATATACAAGCACCTACTGTGCAACTACCCTGAAGGCTCGTAAGCAACAATAATGCCTTTCAGTAACACAACCAGTTAAGAACAAGAAACTTGAGCTAATTCTCACGAGACACACGAAAGCCTATAGCAGTTCCGGTTCAGTAGTTTAGCTGAAAATTGGGGTGTTCACGCTAAGTTAATATATGAATACCAAATTCTCTATCTGAATCGCACAACGATAGTTCCATGGCGCCACTTTGTGAATGATATAGACTTGTGTCACAGCCTGAAATCGCCAAAAAATACATAATAAGCACCCTATTTTGGCGTTCAAGGTCATTCAAGGTCATTGAATTTCGCGCCAATCGAGAGCCAGTATACGACTTCCTATTAGTGATTAATAGTAACCTAGGCCCTATCTCACACCGTTACTGAGATACAGCGACTTATTGGCCAAAAATCGCAAATTGTACCCACCCCTCTCATTTAGCGCCCTCGCTCGGGGTGACCCCCTTTGAATTTATGGAAAAGCTTTACGGTTCCTGAAACTAGAGTCTTCCAGGCAGCCGACGGTGAAGATTTGGTAATTCTAGCTTGCACCGTTTTTGACTGATCCACCCGTGTGACAGACGGACAGAATTGCAATGGCTAAGATGCACTGAAAGCAGTAGCTGCTTTCGCGCGTAAAAATCCGAGGCCAAGTTTACATACAAGTGTTCCTAAGTCGGACTTCAGAGAAACTCGCAAAAAAAGATTTGCAGGAAAAAATGCATTTCACAACAAAATCTCCAGAAAAATTTAGCAAATTCCATGTTGCAGACTTATGAGAAACTTAGGAAGATCTTAGAAAAATTTGCAAGAGCTTATGAGCTGAAAACATGAAAAACTTAGAAAAACAGAGTTACAACAATTTGAAGAAAATGTACTCGACAAAACAGCAGAAAGGAACTGATGAAATTCTAAACTCAGGATGAACTCAAGAACATCTTAGGTGGAAAATCGTAGAAATATTATCTAGAAAGTTCTGTAAAGTTGGCCTCTGGTCAGCAAATAGCAAGCGATACTACAAGCCATAGCAACATTACTTCAAACTACAATCTGGCAGCTTAACAAATAAACATCAGCCACATGTGTTTTGATTAGTGACAGTGGCATTAGGGACGGGGGGGGGGAAATTGTCCCATAAGTTTTAGCCTGTGGAAAAATTTTCTTCCTGCCGGAAACTTTGCTTCCAAAAATACAGTACTTGGGAAAACTGGCAACAATTTTTCTTCACAGGAAACACAGGAAAAAATGCCACTTTTTCCCGTGAAGACAAGTTGTTGTCAATTTGCCAAATTTGCGCATTATGTTGAAATTTAACAACTGAATGCCAAATGCGGGAAATAATGCCGTAAGTGCCATAACTACGAAACCAAAATTTTCAGTCTGAAAACTGTCAAATTTGACTTATATGACAACTTTGGTTTTTTTTGTTCTCGAGTTAAGATGCTGTGTGAGACAAACAAATGGACAGACGGATGGACATGAGCTGTATTGTGCCTATGGCTGTTTAATAACAGCCTACGAAAACAATACACTACTATCATTGGTAGAAAACAAACACAGAACATTCACGCTGAACCTTGCACATCAGTAATTAAAACCAACAAAATAATATCAACAAATGCCACAATCAATGAAGCTGTATGTTCACTTTACCCTAATGAACAACCGTAAAGTTTATAATCATCCACTTAAAAAAATTCACAACAAACTTTTCAACAAATTTTTATTTACTGTAATGAATAACAAATTGTAATCATCCATTTCAAAAACAAGTCAAGTCTATACTTCTGCAGAGATACTATAAAAAACAAAAAAAGGTGGAAAGAATAATATTCCGATACAACAGTGAAATATCAAACCAATTAAGTTAATTTTAATACCACAAAATTGGCACATTTCCTTAATCAGCACCTCCCGTACTAGTTACTGGTAGTTACCGTAACCGCAAAGTACTGTAAGAAGAACTCCAAGCTCACTATGTCGTTAAATTTTAATGATAAGACATAACAGCTTCTCAAACGTGACATATTAAATCTTCCACTGCTAGGGGACTAGAATACTAACAAACAAACAAACCATGATAAAAAAACATTTAGTTTCCTGCACTTTTACATCCTTCATCCATGCAGATTATTCAAAAACTTGCAAACAAATTTTGATGAATTCTGTGCAGTTGTTTGACTGAGAAAGGGGTGGAAATCGGGGGTAATCCACTCTCTATCTTGCCCCGATTTTTTCATCACAATGGAACATATTACATATGAAACTGCAATAATTTAGTATTATCAGGGTTCCCACTCAAATGACAGAATCAAAATTCAGGACTTTTTCAGCACCATAAAAACAAGAAAAACCCACCGACACACTTAGCCAAACTACAAGCAACTGAGTTATTTTAGTGAGTAAACACGATACACAAAGTATTATCTGATAGACTTATGATGTGAAGCAATTCCAGTAATTAAGCACAAATGTTACTGGAAAAAAATTACGGTTTCAGTATGTTGGTTTTCCAGGATAACACTAGCAAAAATCAGGACTTTCTTAAGACTTTTTCAGCACCCATGTCCAATTTCAGGATTTTCAGTCCTGAAAAATAAAAAGTCAAATTTCAGGACAAGTGGGAACCGTGTATTATTATGGCAGCACTAATGTACCGTTCGCATGCACAATGTGCGAGACCTAACACGAAAAGCAGTCTTATGGTACAACTGCAAAATAAACAGTTTTCCATAATCCAGTACTAAATTTCTACTGTCCACAATTCAGAGATTTAAGCTGGTCAATTTCCCATGGTCTTTTCCACGAAAGCTGACAAATTCCTGACATTTAGAGATTTTCCTAATTTTCTTCATAACCGAGTCAAACTAGAAATACGTTCTGTGGAACGAGGTATCTGTCCCATTGCCACGCTATTATCCTAGCAGCTGTGTATAAGTGGGGTAGGTGCAAACAGGGTGCAATTATCTTTCACGGGGGCCGAGTTGTAGTCAATTTTGTCCCAAAATTCATTGCCATGGCAACAGGGGTCGGCAGGGGAGAAATTTAAACGACACCATCGGATAGCCCGGGCCAAAAACAGGCGGTAGGTGCAAACAGCGCGCAATTATCTTTTACGGGGACCGAGTT
>Ga0209367_1006266_pt1 | contig 16481 bp, 10 predicted proteins | sample WorMetLIZISLAND2_FD_187412 | JGI IMG/M metagenome (GOLD analysis project Ga0209367, IMG submission 187412) | Marine gutless worms symbiont microbial communities from Max Planck institute for Marine Microbiology, Germany - Olavius geniculatus... ... | reverse complement strand
ATGATGCAGCCTATGTCGAGTAATGTTTATTATTCCTCTGCAGTAAGTATAAAGGGACGTGCCGTCAAATCGGTAATGTCAATTCTGTTACAGTAGTCTATTTTACGACTGTTACCGAGTTGACTCCGCGTTACCGATTTGACAGCTTATGTTAATTGCTGTAATTAGTGCTGATTGCCATGTGCAGAGTTCTGAGCAATGTTTTGGCAATCTGCGACACGTCTAGACGGTGTTTTGTAGATTGTTTTGTCTATCAAAAGACGTTAAAGTCAAATCGGTAACGTCATATCGGTACCATAAGAGGGCTTTTTTACGACCATTGCCGAGCTGATTCAGCGTTACCGATTTGAGAGCTAGTAGTTACCATAATTAGCACGGAATTTGTTGTCAAAGGAGTTTTCAGCGATCCTGTAACCATGATAGCCAATTAGCGGGCTAGATTGTACACATGCATAACGTTTCTAAGTGGTCTGGTAAGTTTTTCGCACAAAGACATGTCTGTAATGAAATCAGGAACATCAAATCTGCAACCTAACTTAGACTAATATGGATTTATGCCCATTACCGAATTGACAATGTGTTAAGAGATTTTGCGGACTGTAGTACTTAACTTATTAACACTATGCCATCTGTCCGTACAGTGCTCGAGTGTAACATTCTTGTTTGTTAAACTGTCTACAGATTTTAATGATGGATGAACCCTTTAGGGATAAATATGAAGTGCTGAAAAAAACTGAAAAATGACCGTGAAAAGGCTGCAGAAAAGTGGACAGAAAAGCAGGCACAAAAGTGACTAGAGCAGGTCAATAAACGAAGAGAAGCGAAGAAAAAGACTGGTGCTTCATCATCTCGGAAGCTGGTTGGCAGGCACAGAGTTTGCACTGCACAATCAAAGGTAGCTCGAGAACTGCTGAAGACTCAAGAAGAACTAAGAAGAAGAGAAAGGCAGTTGCAGCAACAAAAAGTGTTGACTGCAAAGTATCGGCAACGTTTGTACACCGTACATCAACTCCATCAGCAATTTCATCGCCATCATCTGGAACTAAAGTGAGACGAAAAGTAGAGTGTCACCAAAGATCTGAATCTGAGACTGAATCGGCACAGCCAACAGAGCCGTAGTCTACCCCCACTAACCCAAAGCATCACTAACCCAAAACATCAAACGAAGAAGGGTTTAGACTATGTTAGTGATTACCAATTAAAGTCAGCTTGTAAGAACGCCATATGCGTAGCCCCATCTAAGTTTACCCAAATGATTTTTGCTGTTTTAGAGGACTGATAGCATCACATCGTCCTTACACACAGTTTTAAACTGGTAAGTTTTTTTTACACATATTAATGTAAGAATGAGAGAAAATTGTGGTCTCGGTTGTTTTTGTAGGGGTACAAGAAATTTTAGCTAATGCTTACGAGACGCGCGAAAGCTTATAGCAGTTCCGGTTCAGTAGTTTAGCTGAAAATTTGGGTGTTAACGCCAAGTATACAAATATACAAATACCAATTTTTTTTATCTGGATCACATAACGATAGTTCTATGACGCCACCTTGTGAATGATACAGACTTGTATCGCAGCCCAAAATCGCCCAAAAAATCCATAAAACCCCCTATTTTGGCGTTCAAAATTTTTCAAGGTCATTGAATTTGGCGCCAGCCAAGAGCCAGTGTACGACTTCCTATTAGTGATTAATAGTAACCTAGGCCCTATCTTGCACCGTTACTGAGATATAGCGACTTGTTGGCTAAAAATCGCAAAATTTGCCCACCCCCTCTCATTTAGCGCGCTCGATCGGGGTGACCCCCTTCGAATTTATGGAACAGCTTTACGGTTCCTGAAACTACAGTCTTCCAGGCAGCCGACGGTGAAGATTTGGTAATCCTATCTTGCACCGTTTTTGACTGATCCACCCGTTTGACGGACAGACAGACGGACAGACAGAATTGCGATGCCTAAGAGGCGCTGAAAGCAGTAGCTGCTTTCGCGCGTAAAAATAAAGAAACAGTCGGGTGATTGTTTGAAAGACGAAAAGGGACTGATAGGTGAGTGCGAGCGCTTAGCTGTGTAGCATAATTTGTCGCCGACTGAAGTCGCCGATAGTTGTCGTCAGCGTACGGTTTGGCTCTGTTTGCCGGCTGACGGTTGAGATCGTTCCTTGGTCCGTGCTAAAAACGTAAATAGGTGCGAGTGGCGTTTCGTCCGCCTGTATAATGGCGAACTAGTGCGACGAGCAGGAATGGTTAATAAATTCGTCCGTCGTGTTTACTTCCGCATCCATCTCTCCAGTCTGTGTGACTTGATTTCAATAGTCCGTCCGTCCATTCGTGGTGTTAAGAGGGGTGTTAAATTTCTTATTAGTCCGCCTGAAAACGATAGTTCTCGGAAGGACTTCTGTTTTGCTGTGGTTTTTTTTCTTCTTTTTTTTTTATCAGATTTTGACCCATATAGGCTGTAGCGCGTCTTCTTTTTGCGACAGCTAGGCTTTCTTGTAAAAACAAGCAACATTTAATTTTACTAACTTTATGCAAAATGAAGATCGCAGTTTCTGGAACAGAACTGTTCACATAATAGGCCTAATATGGTTGCGTGCCTCGTCTTCATGAAATGAAGTATTCAGAAACATGACCGTCAGCAAAATTTTTTTAAACCAACAAAACATTCGAAAACAGATTCTGACGTCAATTCCCAGTTTATTATAGACGAATAAACATAATACGAAGCAGATTGCATTGGACGTTGTGACGTCCTCGTCTTAAAATTTGGGCTTATGGGCTGAAATTTTTGGGTGTATTCACGCCCAAACGTCCGCTATTGAAAACCCTGGATAGTAGTATTAGTAGTGTAGCACCAGCATCTGCTGCAATATCCCTGAACCGAAGTTGAATATCATGCCTACAACTACAGCATTTGGAGCCAGAGTCAAGCAAAAAGGGCTAGACAGCTTGCAAAGGCTGTAGACGATGAAAGCTGCATTTTTAAGCTGCAAAAAAACACAAAAAATGTTACAAGACTGTGCAACATCACTAAACACTAAACATAGAAAAATTTCATTAAAAAACGCTCCCCAGATATTTTTAAAAAAACTTATTAGGTGTTGTATGCCAGCATATTGCTGATGTGATGCTGTTTTTAAAGTTACAGTCAAAAGTATATCTCAGTATATCTCACACACCTCAATTCCTCTGATGACAGGATGGTAGTCTGGAGAAGCTCCTGGGAAAAGGACAGACATGCAGAAGCTCGAATAACTGCGGAATGGAATTCCCCCAGTGCCGGAAATTTCCCCCGCAATCTCACTCATGTCCGTCTGAAGCTCAGCAAAGGCTACACAACAAATCAAAAGATATAACTGTAACAACAGCTTAGTTAGCAAAATACATGTACACTCAATTCCAGCTACTGGCAAATACCACTTGGTACTGAAGAAATAGTTAAATTTATCAAATACATACACAAAATCCACCAAGACCGTTTCACAGATATAAAGCAAACATGAAGTTTCAAAGTTTCAATTAAATTTCATACCAATATCGTGTAAACACTAAACATGAAAACTACAACAACGAGTACGAGGTAATAAGCCTGTGTCAGAAGCAAGAAAATTACGTTGGACCAGTGGGACCTTAATTACCACTGCCAAAGACAAAAAGGCTATATTTACACCTGTCTGTCAGCAAAATTTCTCTAAAAATTACAAACGGATTTTTATCAATTTCGGGGGGGGGGAGAGGAGATAGGCCCAGTAATAGAGAAGATTTGGGTGGCAAAACGGATCACAATGCAAATACAGTATTTTGTCAAAAAAATTTTTTTTATTAACTACTGTGAATCCTGTCTAGTATAAAACACAATCAGCCAAGATCCGAGCTTTCCACATACTTTCTAGTTACCATGATAGCTCATTTTTCAGAAAATAACTAACTGCTAGATCAAACGTTTAAAGCACTAAAAATAAAGACGTTGACACTGCAGAAAAATACAAACCTTCCTTACACTCCTTGGCAACACGTATCTCTAACACATCCATCTGACTCTGCATTCGTTTCATCACCTGAACATGATGAAATTTAATGCAATGTAAACAGAAATATATAAGTTGATAAATGACAGGCTAAATGTTGAAAAAAGATGAAAAAACATACAGTTAAGCGGTAATTATTATACCATACTGTATTTGCAAGAAGTTTTAAGAGTTCTTGACGTTTAAATATCTTGCTGACGTTTATTTATTACAGTAATAAATTAATTATTAACCAGAAAACATTAGCATCGTCCGACAGCTATCAGCCTAGCAGCAGCTACTAGCAGCACGGTTCCATCTCATAATGACAAAGTATTGGAAAATTCATTCCTGTGACTTTGTGACCTTTGACTTATGACCTATGACTTTGAATTCACTCTTGCGGTTGTCAAGTACATGTTCATCAAACTAGTTCATCAGTTATCGTGTTAACAAAAAAAACAAACAAACAAACTTAGCGACGATGATGAAAACAATACTGTCGTTGCTACTGTAAGCAGTAATAATTACTAAATATAAATAATAGAGCTGTCAAGGCGTTAATTTTTTTAACGCACTAACGCAGTGCGTTAATTTTTTTAATGCATTAATTAACGCGTAAATTAACGCACCCAGTCCCGTCGAAATGGAGAGTAGGAGGTAAATTACCCCAGGCCCGAGACGTTTATGGCACCCACCTGTAGAATATATAAAGTTAGAAAAATGAAAAAAAAGTTTTAAAAACACATATAATTTTTATTTTTTAAACGTATTTAGACTATTTAGTATTTAACTATTACAGTATTTTTATTTTGTATATCATCTCTTGTCCATCATAGATTCCATCATTTTGTGATGGACTCTATTGGGTTATGCTTACGCAAATTGCTTGCTTACTGTCTTTTGTAAGTTTCGTGCATATGTTTGTATGTCTGTCTGTCTGTCTGTCTGTTCATTTGTGATTGATTGGTGAACAAATAAAGATTTTAAAATGTAATAAACTTTAATAAAGTAACTATCAATATTGCCGATGTTGTAGGTGGACAGTGGACTACATGGAGAGGGTGACTGGAATGAAGCCCACAATGTAGTGCCTGTGTCACATTAGAAATCTATTAGCCTGTCAATGAAATAAATAAGTAATTGTTTATATACAGTAGTGATGAAACGAAAACTAGTTTAGTTACTTGATTTCATTCGATTGTCATATAACCGCAGTTTAATGGAATATCCGAACTTTTGCTGCACAGAATTTAGTAACTGAATGAAATAAATTTAGTAATTTACGCATGTGCGTTAATTTTTTTAATGCGCGTTAATTTTTTTAGCGTGCATTAATTTATTAATGCAATAACGCGTTAATTAATGCATCAACTGTGACAGCTCTAATAAATAATTATTATTAGACAACACGACAGACGTGTCACTGAGGCAAGTACAAGAACAAGTACCTGACTGCTCTCGTGTGACTTGCGCTTGTAGGCGACCAGGACACAGATGATGATTAGAACAACGACAACTCCGACGCCACAAAGTGCTGCAATGATTGTGAAGCTGAAACGGTAAGGCCGTGTTGCACCCTCGTACATTAGCTCGCCGATCACATACGATACGTTCTGACCAGTCTTCAGCTGCCGACAATCAACATACAAAAAGACCGTCGTTGACCACCAATCCAAAGAAAATTGTGTAGCCCCCTACACAGTCCTGAATGGCAGTGCTCAACACTTAAAACACTAGACTTGAGCAATATAGCAATAAAACCTAGAAAACAGGTATGACAAAATCGAAAGTCTGTAGGCGATACTATACCGTGTCTCAAAAAAACGTTACACTTAGTTATTTCTGTATCTTCACAAAATATTAATCAATTTTCAACATTTTTTTACCAGCACATTTTCTGGACAATTGGCAATTAAAGTTGTTATTGAATATCCCACCACACCTAAACTGTGTTGCCACACTATCTTGTAAAATATAAATGTAAGCAAAACTAGTAATAGGCAAAAATCACATTGGTAAATGAAAAGACACTTCAGACTAAGATCGCAGTGAATGATCTGTATGACACCCTGTGCTAGAACCATCTCTTTAGATATCTGGTGTGTTGAAAGATACGTTTGTTTCTGATCTCCCTGGCTTATTGCACCTAGCAGTTCATTTTCATCCACAGTGGTCCCGTTCTTTTCAGTTACGCACGCATTTTGGTCTGCAGCCTCACGCCTGTAGTCAGTGCTTCGCATTTCTTGAATCTTTTTAATAAAATGCCCAGTCCTTTCCTTTTGCAGTTTGTCTGTGAAAATTCTGTCAATATCCTCTGCAAACCACATTCTTTGAACTGGTATGAATTTTTAATCACTGCCTTGTCTTTGTTGCTGAATGGCATGTTACAATGCTGGTACAACAGCATCATTTGTTTTTGTTCACAAACGCTGGTCATGTGTCAAAAATTTAACATGAACTTATTTCAATATGCAAACTAGTAGAAAATTGTTTCAAAAGATAAGTTTTTGTGATGCATTTATTCCAACTATATTGAGTTTCTATATTGAGTATCTATATTTCACAAGGTAGTGTAGAAACACATTTAATGTGTGGTGAGATATTTAATAACAACTTTATTGCAAATTGTCCACAGAGTGTACCAGCGAAAAAATTTTGAAAATCGGTTAATATTTGGTAAGGATATGGACAATGACAAAGTGTGGCAGTTTTTGAGACACAGTGTAAATAAAAACGTTTTAAGATTACGTTTAAAAATCGAGTGTCTGGCAGTGTTGCAAATATCAGCAGGTAGTTGATTCCAGGCCTGTGGTCCAGCGGTGAAGGAAGCTCTTGAACTGAACACCGTCTGTGATCATGGTACATCAAAAAAGCCGTCTTAACACTGTGTATGTCAGTAAATAAGAAAGCAGATGTTGCACAATGTCGAAGAGAAGCCCAACGAATCTGAGATGCAAAAGCTGACGTAGAGCACAAAATGGCCTACAAGCTAGGCTATAGGAAAAAAATGTTTTGAATTGGTGACGAATGGCGAATTTCAAGCCATAGAACCAGCAACTGACGAAGCTCGATGGCCGTACGTGTTGAGTCTATGGAGAAACATAATAAGCCAGTGTCGGTTAACTGAACGTAGCCAATGTTGAGATGCACCTTCGATTGCTGGACTGGGCTAAGTAGCGGGGTGCTCGTCTGTGCATAGAGTGGCATGTCATGATTGCCCAATTTGTACCAAATTTAGCTATTTAATATGAAAAAACAGCAAAAGACAACCACTCACCCGCACGGTAACAACTGGCTTGGAGTTGCGTGTGACGTGACTGATGCCTGTGACGTCATCAAACGACGGTTTACATGTCAGCTGAGTGGTCGATATCGAGGTCACGTGACACTCTTCGCTGCCAATTGTCACCGAGATGTCGCTTTCCGACAGTACCAGGTTCAAGTGACGACCCTGTGATACAAAACGTCGACATTTCTCATTATTTGCGAGCACGGACTGAGCACATTAGCATTTGGTACTAATTTACGAGCACTGCAATGAATGATATCGCACGGAATCCGTCATTACTCAATGCAAGAATTTATCATTTTACACCTACCATTTATCATTTTATGTAAGTGAAGCATGCTGGTCACGTTTATCATCATGAAAATACAGAGGCTTAAATACGAAACTGACACTGTGTTTTTATGCTGGACTCATGTTAGCTCAGACTGAAAGCATCTAAAGTTCAAAAATGTGCAGACTAAGAAAACACTTATAAATCAACCTTTATCTCCCATAACCAACAGCCAAGCACGTCTGTATCAATTTACTGATGGCAGCATACAAATTTTTGTTGTTTTTTTATTATTATTCAAGTGACATTCCTATTGATATTAATTATTATGCAAACGTCCTAACAGGCTGCACTATGGTGATGATGACGATGAAGGACAAATAAACTTTAGCGTGGTGTTAAGTCCTAAGACTACAAGGAAACGTAACAATAAGCCTAAACAGCTAAGTCACGTGTAGTCAGTGCAGTGAGACATTCTTAGTCATGGCTGTAAGACCAGGCAAAATGTTTGGTTTTCAGTCTGCTGCGGAAAACTTGCAACGACGGCGATGACCAGACTGACTCCGGCAAACTGTTATACAAACACTATAGATCTAGTCCATTCATCCCTCAGAAGTGCACTTATAATTATTCTTTCTCTTTTCGTTAACAAAATTCTCTATGCTGCTGAATTACCAATTCATATAGTATTTTTCTATTTCACGTTATATTTTCCGTACTATTCGTGACTGCGGTCTAGCAGTTGTACGTTACACCCTGTTTACAAACACGAAGCAAACTTAGAGCACGCATCGTGTATGTGATACTGAATACGTTTGCTTCAATATTCACGTGCACGACGAGTCCTCTAAGTTTGCTTCATGTTTGCTTCATCGTGTAAACGGGGTATTAGGAGAATGCGGTAATTTGTGAGAATCGATCGTACGTTAATCGTCAAGTAGTCGTTTCGCGGCTGGAACATTTGCTTGACGCCATCGACGAAACCGTCGAACTCTGGGTCGGGATAAACGTCGAGATAGTACCCGGTCTTCAGCTTGGTGGTGGACATGTCGACGACTGAATGCACATCGTCCATGAGGAAGCCATAGTGCAGCACAGCGAGGTGTTTGCTGGTTGAGATGTTACGAACTACGTCAGCGCCACGCAGATCCGGCGTACGACACACCATCAACGTGTCGTTCAACGTCTCGCACGGCTATACGCGTACAGGCACAGAAGTCAAGCTTGATATTTTGCCACACAAATACAATATAAAAACAGACGAAGATGCGCAGTTTACACACAATGCAACAGCAAAAAAAACGAAAGAAGGAAAGTAGAATAGACAAGATAAAACAGCCCACAAACTAATTATTATCATCAATCACCATCATCAATAACAACAGCAGCAGCATCAATGATCCTGGATAATTACTACAGAGTCAGCAGTCAATCAGTCAATCAAAAGTCAAAACTGCACTATTATACAGAACCATGAGTTGCGAGTAAATCACAGCCTTCATAGCCAAAAAGTTGTTGAAGGTTGACCATTTTAATGTAATGCGCTATACAATTCACGTTTTTGCTTACTTACTTACTTACTTAGTAATTTCAAAATATTCTGGAGAAGATTAGCAAATCAATACAACTGGTGCTGACGATGCCACACTGCTGCTACTGCTGACGATGGATGATATGATGACGACGATGACGACGATGATGATAATGATGGATAACAAAATTACAATGACAAAACCAGATGAGCTTACGTTGGTGAACTGTAAACCATTGACATACACTACAATCTCCGGCTGAGCCACGGAGGCCAAGTGAAGGCCTTCCACTCTGAGCGGTACTCCACCACTACAAAAACAACAAAGCTCTAGCAAGTAAGTGAGTGATTAAGTAAATAGAATATTAAAATGCACAATGTCAGCCAGTGGCCGAATCTGTGGCACTTGGCTGAGCCGCTAGGAAGCACTGAGTTTTAAGGAGGCGACAAAAAGTGTATGCAGAGGTAGAACTGCAAATGACCATGGGATTAGAGAAAAAAAGCTCTAGATGACGAACCGCCTTTGCAGAAACCTGTGCACAAAACTGAAAAGTCCATATGGGTTGTGAGAAATATCTTTGCAATAATTTCCAAAATTTTCTTTAACATATTTCCTATGAATCTGCGACAATAGTGGTAATTAGCTGTGTACAATGTGCATACGGAAACAGCTATGCATATTACTTGGTTACCTGATTATGGACTTGAATGGCCTGATGCTCTCAATGATGGGGTCTGGCATGAATTCAAAACGTCCCGCAAAGTTGACGCGAGCCGAGTCGATCGAAACGACCAGATAACTCATCACAACCGGCTTGCTGCTGGCGCCGGTTAAGCACACCAAGGTCTCCGGCAACCGGTCTCCTCCGTCCAACCGGCAGTTCACCGTAGCATTCTTACCATTGGTCAGCACGACGGTCACGTGACTTCCGACGTCCAGGTGCCGACCAATCATGGTGAGGCGTGAACCACCGGACACCGGGCCTACCGCCGGATGAAAACCGGTGACGATTGGGTCCTGATGACACAGACAAAAAATGTAATGCAAATTCAAGAGCAATATTTCAAAAAAATTACACAGACACACACAAAGTACCACAGGCTATATGAATCAAAATCATGAGCAATGCCACACAAACATAACTGAAAATGGGCAAATTACAGAAATACTTGTGTGCCCCCAAAACAGTGTGGTCCCCATGGGAAGAAAAAATTTTGAGTCAAAACCCCCATAAAAAATTGCATTGCACGTCGTAACTGAAGCAATAATGGGTCTTTAGTGATGCCTGGCCCTCATTATCCTTCAATGTATTAAAATCTCATACATGTACTGCTGTACACACTATTTCAGAGATCTTTTCCAAAAATGTCCATAATCATAGCATCACTGTTTTCACTAATAACTTTTTCATAGTTAACTGTGTGGTATGCTATCCAAAGTTTTTTGTAGTAAAGAAAGTAATTTACATACCTATGCAGCCACTTAAGGGGAGACTGTAATCTGTTGATTAAATTGGGTAACAAGAACCCAGACCAAAGAAAGACTACGGTAAATATCATAACCTTGACAACCTACATGCAGTGACGTTTCTTTACACACTGTAACTGTTTATATGTAAACTAGCTTCTTTACTACAAGAAAATGCAGCCAAAATACCAGGCCTTTTTTGTATCATGATTACGATATACTCCGAAGTACACTGAACGCAGTCTCTCACCAAAAACGTGAAATTGTTGGCCGACAAGGCAGTCAGTGACGAGTTTCGACCACTGATTGTTACGGAGACGGGCGACGACGACAACGAAACATCACTCAACGGCTGAGTCGTACATATGTAGCTGAACACAACATCCGGCAAACATAACAACAGTAATACCGGTAACAGCCATGACAATATTTATTCATTTTATTTATTTATCTATTACACGGTTTATGACACACGTTAAGACATTCTCTGTACTGGTGAAGAATCGCAAATGCGGGAAAGTCACGTGTCACGGATGGAAAGCATCACTATGTTTACTTTATGGTGCTGTTGCCACTGCAAGAGTTCACGCACTTCATGTAATGAATGTAGCACAGCGCCAGGTGTACCAAGCCGATCAGCCTGAGGAGCCACAGATCCGCCTAAACTACCACACTGAAACCTTTAACAATTGCTACTCAGCCCAAAAGCTAACATTCATTTCACCATCCCACAGAGGGCAGAAGGCTAAGGCGTCAAAATTCCACAGCTCACAAAACCGTGTGCCTTAGAAACCATTCTGTCACATTAGCTAACAAAAATAAAAGCAGATCATAATATCAGTTGTTATTTCGTGACAGACCACTGCGTGCACACCTGACGAACGGGTCGACGTGGTTGATAACGCACTCCTGACGACCGATGCTGATGTGCGTGTCTGCCACGCCGACGCCCAAGTTTTCACCTGTGATCGTTACCTTTGTCCCACCCGCCGGCGGACCCATCACTGGAGAAATCTGACCAATCGAGAACAACATGCATCTCTTGACTCAAACACATCAAAATCACGTTGCTTCAACTGACCAATAACTTAGGCTATATAATGTATTGATAAATTCTCATCTTAAGTAATGATAATGGATAAATTCTGAAATCCTTTAAAACATATTCCAGGATGCAAACAAAAATGCAACATAGCTTAGACACAAATGTTGGAATTTTTGCAAAATGCAGCTACTCGCTAAAGCAAGTAAAAATATTTACAAATAGATACTGGACAAACTGTAGTTTAAAATACTAATATTCAACACAAAATACCACAGAAAATTGGCACTAAAACTAAAATTACTGATTCACACAGTGTCCTTTATTTTTCTTACATATTTTCTGAATTGTTCACAATCGTGATCTAATTGTTGTACAGTAAGTAAATCTAATTAGTTTAGTACTATTTGATGATATATTAATACATATTCCAAACAAGCCAAACAACTGGAATAAAATATATACATGCAAAAAAACAAACTTAACTAAGAGAAATATCTCAACTAGGAACAACATGACAGGTTCAAATTTTTCTGTATGATTTGATTTGCTGACAACATACAGAGAACAGAGCGGGATTGGTGCAGATGTCGCCTGGGGAAAGCCATGAGGGACCGGAACACTCGTTGAAGGCACAGCAACGGTTACTGGCGACGTCCCAACCGCAGTGATAGACCGGATCAGTGCGCCGACAGCCACCACATGTAGTAGCCATGGCTGAACACTTGAACATTTGCACTACACACAGACAGACAGATGAACAATATCATAACCAACACAGGCACACATAGACACAGCCATGATAATGAGATAGCTAAATGAAAAGCATTCTAAAAAAGATTTTGCTGGGGTTGTACCAAACAGCAGACTTTACTATATGGCTGAATAAAAATAATTTATGATACTATTCAAACACATTGCACAATGCTCTGGTTTCATTGCAGTGAGGTAAAAATTTTCAAATCAGACATTTGACAATTGACATTTAAAAAATTTCCAAATCAAACATGTTGAACAAATGATGCTAACAAAGATTAAGTAACTAACGAAACATGACAGTGATTCAAACCAGAGTCTTGACAGTGAGTAAACAAAATAGTTAAGAAAATGCCATAAAGCATCACGTGTGGGCGTTATGCTGCTGAGACAGCAAATGTCTTAAGCTAGATGCAGAAACAACAAGCGGAGATGGTGCAGTGCTTATTATTTGTATTTGACCTGTTTTGGCATTACTATTTCGCCGGATATGAATAACTATTGGGCCTACTATCTGGACTGAATAGAATACGAATAGAATATTTGGCACAGCCCTAGACTTCAAACACACACATAAATAGCTCTGTTGATGCGAGCTCATCCACTTTTTGATGCTTCGAACCAACGAAAGTTAAACTGAATTCATGCTATCATGCAGCACAAGGCATCTGGACAGCTGGATCTTAGAGCCAGCCCATTAACTGACTCGATCAGCCTGCCAGCAGTCCTAGTATCAGGGCCTACCATTATGCATTTCAGCAAAAAAAACGACAAAGTTTACAATAATGCTGAATTAACAGAAGCTATAATTGTCACCCTGAGTATTGGAAGGATTATCGAGATCGTTGTAATTGCCTCCATTCAGCCACTTGATGGAGAATGGAACGTTCATTAGACTTGTGTGACCGGAATATTCAAACTAACAACATCCATAACAATCACAGCAATAATAATTGCATACAGTCAGCTGTGCTGCAATACTAAAATATACTACTCTTTCAAGGTTTTGTACATTTTGATGCAGTTAGATGTGAAACAGTCTGTGAAAACCTCCTAAAAATCTGATTCCGTTTTTGTTTGATCAGTTATCTAGAATATTCGAAGATAATCCACAATAAAATGGTCCAATGGGTCTCAAATGATGATCTCTGATGATTATAGACATATATATTTAACTCAAACAATTGAAAAGTTATAACATAACAAGTGCAACATCCAACCACTGACAATCAGAATACACTATTCCACTATTCTCTAAAACAATCTCAAAGAATGTGAAAGACTGCTGACTTAAACAGGCTCTTAACTCTTATCATTAACTCTTAACAAATGCATAATAACAAACAAGAAGATTACGAACCTTAATTTCAAAACTTCTGAAAAAAAGACAACAAAATGTCAACAAGTCAAATCCGTTGAACAAAAGAGTCCATTGAATTACAAAGCGTTTTTATGCATATAATTATTTGTTGCACTTTGTGTGCAATTGCATGATAAATATATAATGATAATGTTTATTTACCATTGACGGCAGTAAAAAAGCAACAAAATATATTAAAAAGACACAAAGTCTACAAAATCAATGCAATAATAGTGATGTTGAAGCAAGGAATCACAAAGAAATCATACCAGAACTTCAGCACACTGAATTATCGGTTCTCCATCGCTGTTGACAGTCAGGATGCCCGGAGTGTCAATTCCACCGTCGAAGTTAAAGTGACAATTGAACTGCTTCTGAAAGTCCTATGAACACAACAACGTCTCATTGCACTGACTACTATTACGTGACTTCACTGTTTAGGCTCATTGTTATGTATCCTTGTAGTCTTAGGACTTAACGCCACGCTAAAGTTAATTCATCCTTCATCATCATCATCATCATCATCATCATCAAACACATAGCATCACCTCTATGCATTATCCATTAACCTCCTATCACTAAGGAATAATGGACTGTCTCCACTGCAGAAAGAAGGCAATGTAATATCACTTGTTTTTCCATCGGTTTACTCGAAAAACTATTAATGAATTGCGATGAAATGTTGCGCAGTAATTTGCAGCAGAAAACTAAGACTGATTTTGTTAGTGGTCAAAATCTGACAACAACTTCTCAATGTTGCCCCAATGTTTTGCCGCTATAATGCATTTTCAATAGAATAACAATAGCAGTAACTGGAACTTTCTAATAATGCAACACACGCACATAAAACGATGAGAGAAACGAAAGTAAAGTAGATTAGTAAAAATAATAGTTTGGTGAAAGCAGTATTGTATGTGTTAGTATTGTTTGCCAACAATATAGTGCCACTGACGAAAAAAAAACAAATGTTTCAATAAAAATTGATTAATTTTATGTTAAAACAACCATTTTAGCAGCAAGTTTTTAGGTATACCGCAACTGCAGAAACCCTGTGGAGTGGGGTGAACGGAAATTATCTAAAACAATCTCCAAGAATGTGAAAGACTGCTTGTTTTTCACAAGTCGGGTCACCATTCTGACTTCAACAGGCTCTCCCGCTGGAGCAGAAAACAAAGTACTTTAGACATTGCATTCTACTGGTCTGTCTGTAATTTCAAGCCGCTATCATTTTGATGGCGTTATGAAGACTTTCACAAATAAGTCACATCAAGAACTGGTCTCAGCCAGTATGTCCGTCTGTCAGTCGTCCCACTGAAATCATACTGTGTACCTTCAGGTTGACTGGCTTCACGGAGATGGACTCGGCTTTGCCGGAGGAGATTAAAATCACGGATGAATCGATGACATTCTCAATGCGTGGACAGGTCTCCGGCCCCGGATGATCCGTGATACCAGGCAGCTGTACACATGTAACCATAATAATGCTGATGATAATGGTAACAAGAAATTTGAGCCAATGCTCACGAGATGCGCGAAAACCTATAGCAGTTCCTGCTCGCAAATTGCCTTAGTTTATCTCCAGCCACTTCCTCGCAATTTACTCTTGAAGTGTGCAGCACAGTTGAAGACTGCAAAAAAAACAATAAAACCGTTCAGGGTCTTTCGAAGCCACTGACATTGATATGACTAAAAAGCTCATCACTGCTGCTTGTTGTAATAGGCAGGATATCCATGCCTATCTGCAACCGTTTTCACGCTAGACTGGCCAACAATGGTAAAATAACGACTTTTTGGGGGTACCGCTCTTTGATGCCCTTGTGTGCAGATTTCCTTGAACCTAGAAGGTAAAGACTTGGACTGTTGAAATCTACGTTCATGCTGAAAATTACACGTGCAGCTTGTCTTGATCTATCTGTAGTGATTTCGGCGCAATTCGCTCTTGAAATGTGTCTCACAGCCCAAAATCGCCAAAAAATCCACAAAACACATTTTTAATGTTCAAGGTCATCCAAGGTCATTACTCTAGGTGGCAATCGAAAGCCCATGTACGACTTTCTATTAGTGATTAATAGTCCTAGGCCATATCTTACACCGTTTCTAAGATACAGCGACCTATTGACCAAAAATTTTTCCTACCCCTTTTCATTTAGCACCCTTGCTTGAGGAGACCCCTTTCAAATTTATGGAAAAGCTTTACGGTTCCTAAAACTACTGTCTTCCAGGCAGCTGTCAGTGAAGATTTGGTGATTCTAGCTCGCACTGTTTTTGACTGATCCGCCCGCGCGGCAGACAGACAAACAGACGGAATTACGATGGCTAAAATGCGCTATAGCAGGTCCTGCTTTTGCGCATAATAATAACAAATAATTGTTATTGTAATTAATGATTAATCATATTTAACTTAAAAGTAATATAAGTAAACAGTGCAATCTACAATTCCTGAACATACTGTACTCAAATCAAAACGCATAAACAATACTTCTACTATTTTGCAGATTTTCTCTAACTGGCTTATACTTTTCAGGACTTAATTCCAGTCAGGCTGGACAAAGGTAAAGGTTGTCAATTTGTATAGTGCATCGTCGCGAGCAAGCGCACGCCTCTAATGCGCTTTCGGCACTAACCAGAGCCGCCTGCTGCACGGCCACTGTGTGCAGCCTGCAGACACAGGCTGGCGCAGCGGCCGGCTAGGCAACCCCAGTCAGCTGTACCAAGGTCCCCACCTTCCGTAACCCATGTAAATGAGTTACTACTCATTTTACCGT
>Ga0209367_1006265_pt1 | contig 16482 bp, 14 predicted proteins | sample WorMetLIZISLAND2_FD_187412 | JGI IMG/M metagenome (GOLD analysis project Ga0209367, IMG submission 187412) | Marine gutless worms symbiont microbial communities from Max Planck institute for Marine Microbiology, Germany - Olavius geniculatus... ... | reverse complement strand
TTGGGAGTGCAAAAAACGCGCAAAATTTAGTACGTTTAACGACAACTTTCGACTTTAAACGCAAATATCTCTGAACTGCATAGGGATATCGACAAGCGGTAAACGGCGTTATCAAATACAGTTAATTCCGCGTTGAACAAAAAAATTATGTGAACTTCAGTCCACGAACATCAGAGATTACGCGGCTAATGTTTACCCACCAAAAATAAATTTTTCGAAAGGCCATATTTCGGCCCCTAGGGGGTGCTGCGCCCCCAAATTTTTACAGGCGCTAGAGAATGACCAATTTTTAGTAGCGCACCCCCCACTGGGGACGGGGGTCCCCCTTACAACTTTTTTCAAAGGAGGGTCAAAAATTGGCTTAAAATGCAATAAATGAGCCTTTATAACTTCGGAGTTAGGGGGTGTAGCCTGACGAAACTTTGGCACTTGACGCGCCTCTAGGTTGGGGTGTTAACGCAAGTACGAAGTTTGGGGGCACCGCCCCCCTTAAAATTTGGGAGGGCAAAAAATGTCCAAAATTTAGTACATTTTACGACAACTTTCGAGTTTGACCGCAAATATCTCTGGAATCGATAAAGGTAGCGACAAAATCTAAACGGCGTTGACGAGAACGATCTTTTCGGCGTTGAACGAAAAAAAATTTGTGAAATTCGGTCCACTACAAACAAAGTTATAAGCGCTCACGTTGACCTACCCTAAGTCGACAATGCGCTTTCGGCATATGCCAATGCGTTTGAGTTCGGGCCACGTGACTGATGCCGGGAAAATTCCCCCCCCCTCTAATTTCCCCCAATCGGACTTAGGGCGCCGGGCGGACTCACGTTGGGCTTTGCCCCAAATTTCTAGTGTTATTTTGTTTTTAATGAAGTGAAGTTCTACTCTTAGCTGGTAACTTAGGTGGTAATTTCATTATTTTTAACTGTTAACTGGACGCTGTGACAGGCCAGAGTCTTGGATACGGCTTCGTTAAGTACCGGACCCCGGACGCCGCTGCATCTGCTATCAGCACGTTCAATGGACTTCGCATTCAGAATAAAGTGCTTAAGGTTTGCTTCAACAACAACAACAACTGCTACTACTACTACTACTACTACTACTGAATAACAACGACAGCTGGCGCTAATCTCGATATTGTAGACTGTTGTAATTGTCGCTATCGGCACAGCCAGAATGGAACAAATATGGCGACTCAGCCGTCTGACTTCTAAAAAACAAATTTCCAAATTTCCGAACGTTGTATGATATGTAGTTGGAAAAAATAATCGGAGGGTTTTATCTCGGCTAATCTGTGCCGAAATAGTTAGATATTATTTAACAAAACGAGCTGCGTGATTTGATATATTTGTTTCGATTCGTTTCGTTTGTTTGCTTCTCCCATTTTTTCTGGCTGCGTCGTTGATTGACAATGATTGTTGAAATTTTATGTTACATATAGGGCGGTGCGTAAAAAGAACTGTACCAAAAAACTTTATAAACTTCATGGTAAATTTACACCAGTGATTTCACAGGCACGCTCATCAGTAACTTTCTAATGAAGTTATCATTAAATAACACAACAGCGTCGCTATACTGCTTCGTCAGATATCAGTATTCGAATTTCAAAAGCCAACAATATCATTTAACAACGTAGGCTTATTGTGACAAAACATTTTTATGCGCGAAAGCAGCTACTGCTTTCAGCGCGTCTTAGCCATCGCAATTCTGTCTGTCCGTCCGTCTGTCACACGGGTGGATCAGTCAAATACGGTCTAAACTAGGATTGCCAAATCTTCACCATCGGCTGCCTGGAAGACTCCGGTTTCAGGAACCGTAAAGCTTTTTCATAAATTCGAAAGGGGTCACCCCGAACGAGAGCGCTAAATACGAGGGGGTGGGCAAAATTTGCAATTTTTGGCCAATAAGTCACTGTATCTCAGTAACGGTGCGAGATAGGCCATAGGTTACTATTAATCACTAATAGGAAGTCGTACACTGGCTTTCGATTGGCGCTCAATTCAGTGACCTTGAATGATCTTGAACGCCAAAATAGGGGGTTCTATGGATTTTTTGGCGATTTCGGGCTGCGACACAAGTCTATATCATTCACAGGGTGGCGCAACGGAACTATCGTTATGCGATCCAGATAGAGAATTTGGTATTTGTATATTAACTTAGCGTGAACATCCCAATTTCAGCAAAACTACTGAACCGGAACTGCTATAGGCTTTCGCGCGTCTCGTGAGCATTAGCTCAAATTTTTGGTAAAGTATGGTGAGACCTTTCGCAATCATTTTATTAGCATTTTTTAGGTTGAGTGCAAAACTTTAATAAGTTGAAGGCTCTAGTACTTGAATATAGTGTCTAATATAAGCTTATGCCTGTAAAACAGTTCTGAAACCTGTTCACTGTTTGATGAAAATAAAAATTAGCCTATACAACTGTGAATTATGATGATTTACTTTTTGGGCCGCCTGTATCACAGTTAGTTTCTCATTTATTTTTGTCGCATTTTGTTTGGTACATTACTATTATTTTTTGTTTTATTCCTACAACTGATGACAGGCTGTTCCCGATTTATTTTCTGCATCCTACACGTAGTTTTTTAAAAGTTTGATTTGAGAATATTTCTGACATTTCATCACCCAGTTGCATGGATCATTGTCTAATCGTCAACCGATTCATTTAGATCTACTATATAGTCTGCAGTACGTCTGTGAAGTTTTGTTTTCATATTCTAGCATGTTCTGTTATGCGACGTTGTCACTGGCTTTGGGCTGTACCCTATACAAACGACATCTGAAAATCCAAGTATGCTGGTTCATTTGGGGCGACTGAAAACGCGAGACCTGACATCGCGAGACCATCAAAATTGTGGGGACTGACATCGCGAGACTGGACAACGTGAGACCATGTAGCAAAGGTGGACATCGCGAGACCTGACAACGCGGCACCAAATCGCAGGGGTGGACATCGCGAGATTTGTTTCAATGTTCGAGTATCTGCTCACTAATAAGTTTTTTTGTTACTATGAATGTTATACGAACTGTAGGCATCAGTTTGTCTTAATTGTCTTAGTCATCTGTGTATTACTGTATACCGTCTAAGCGTGTTATGTTTAACGAAGCATGTTTAACAAAGCAGAAAATAACGCGTCAAATACAATTTAATGTTACGATAATGCAGTACGTCTAAAACGACAAAGTTTATAGAGCAACAGTAAATAAAGCATTTCTGACACACGCATGACACATGGTTCACAGAAGCGCGCATGTCCGCACGGCACCAATGCGAAGCCAGCACGTGGCGCCACGAAGCACACTTCGCAGCAGTCGTCAGAGGTTGATGCAGCTGACGATTCCGACGCCGTCAACGGACAGTTTTCTGATTTCTACTTAGCAGTAATCATCCGTCAAGGACTATTCAGTTCCTCTGTTCAACCGCTGTTTGATCAAGTGCTTAAACTACATGGTCTCGCGTTGTCAGGTCTCACGATGTCCACCCTTGCTACATGGTCTCACGTTGTCTAGTCTCGCGATGTCAGGTCTCGCGATTTCAGCGTCCCCGTTCATTTCCCTAGATTCTGGGAGACCACGAAAGTGAGCTTTTTGGCTATGAGAGACAGCATATTGTCATTGCATTGCATGGTGTGAACAAGACCAAAGAAGTCTCAAGACCAAGACCAAGACCCTTATAAACTTCAGAGATGTTTTCAAGACCCAGCTATTTACTAAGTCCAAGACATCCATTGCCAAAAATGACGCCGATCGCGTTATATGGAAGAAATTAAAAGTTATTAAGTAAATCATTACATCCTGAAGTATAGCCATGTAGCTTCCGTTTAAAATTTATTAGCATAACACGTGTGAAAAGTTAGCAACAGGTTAAGGATAAAACCGTTGACTTCAAGGTCAAGATCAAGATAAATTTGCCGTTCAAGGGCCAATACCAAGACCACATTTTTGGTCTCGAGTTTTTGCTCTTGAGACTACGTAGGACTAGAGGGAGTAAGAAAACAAAACGGGCGATAAAAGAAGGACAAAGTGAAAACGTTTAGGCCCCAATTTTATTCATCCCAGCGCCGACTATGCGTCTCGGTATTGTGAATGTGTTTTTTGTTCATTTAGTTTAATTTCTGTTGAGTTGATGTGGTCGGTGGTGGCCGTCCGACAGGTGTCGCTAGCGAGACCAAGCTGTGACTCGATCAAAGGCGCTAATCTGTATATTGGAGGTCTGCCTAAACACATGACCAGCCAGGATTTGCTTGATCTGTTCGCGCCCTGCGGACAGATTATCACCGCGCGCGTCCTGTGCGACCCAAAAACCGGTAAAGTACAGAGTGAAATTAATGCGAATGAATTTAAACATTGAATGAATGCGTTCTATAGATTAGGCTAATGGTACGATCAGAATATTTTACTTTCGCATTCAGTGGATCAGTGGAAACAGAGGGTTTTTCGGAGTTCGGGTCGATCTACAACTGCCACATACCATTCATTTTCAGCCCATGTTTATTTGCAGGCAGTTTACATTTTAGACGTTTAATAAAGATTGTTTTATCACGAACTACTCTTTTGTTGCTACGTATCAAATCTCGGACTAGAGTGAGCAAAACTACAGGCAGGCAGCCAGGCAGGTGACGTTATTTTACGGAGTCCAATTCCCTGTTGCCTGCCTGATTTTTGTTCCATTTAGGCTTATAATCTAAAATTAAATATAAGTTATTGGTCGACTCGGATGCCACGTTGTGGACTGCAGTGCCAATTGTTTTTTAGTTGTTGCGGCAGTTGTGTTTATTTTAAATTGGCAGTTTGATTTTGTTCACGTCCACTTTATGCGAATTACGTGTACTTTTGCACATATAATAGCCTAACATTGCGTTTACTTTTATTTGCACTTTTGACAATAAGTAGAAACCATTTCACCCGTACTAACGCTAACATAGGCCTAATATTTCACAGCGTGCAGGCGATAAAATAACATAACAATAACAAAACAAGAAGGGTTCGGAGAGCTAAACCTCCGCTGACCTGATGTCTGTTTTATTTCACTGTGCACTTAAAGTACGACACATTTTGGGGAAATTTAAACTCAACACAAAAACTTTTAGCATCAGCCTACAATATATGCCTAATGCTGCGCTCTCGCTACAGTAAAATATCGCCGTCGAGCCTGTTCTGTTGAAAGAAAAACAATATAGGATGAAAAATTGGGGGAAAATACGGAAAGGGATCGTCGGTTTTTTTACCACTCAACACGGTAGTACTTATGTTTATGGACCAAAAACGCCGTGCAAAATTTTATCAACATTTATTCATAACTTACAACGCTTCAGCTATTTCTGTAACGGTAGATTGACGTTGCTTTCGCAATGGCGGCTCAAGATCACAATAATTCTTTCCGGCTCTAGGCGGAGTCCAGCCGTCATATATACACATTTCGGTCTGGTTTACGTTTAGAATAACATATTAATATTTACACACTCTACGGTATAGACACACAGAAGCTTTTGTTGACCAAAAACTGGAAAGTGAACGTATAACTTTGTGTGTCTCATTTAAGTACCCAGCTGTAATTTTTGTTTTTAAAATAAATTCTCAGTGGTGAGGGTTGAACTGTCCAACCTGTCATCGCTTACGGCCGGGATCCACCGAACGAATATTTCATACTACAATATTTTGCTTTTAGGGGGCCTATATCTCATCTCAGTCGTCTTGTGGTGGCGGCTTAGCGTAAGGGTTAACACATTGGTCTTGATCAACAAAGTTGCTCGACGCCGATCGCGGTTAGTACCCGGTACTTTTATGGGTGACCGTCCGCAGACCGGTAAACCGTCTCTGTATATAACTAGCCACCAAGGTCAACTCCATCTTCTATCCTTCCGGGGTTGGTAGATCGAGTACCAGCCTCTCTGGCTGAGGTTAAGGCAGTATGCGTTCACCTGTGTCGAGTGAGCAGGTTACACTGTGATTCCATATGGCAGCTGACGCTGCGTAGCTCTTTGATGGGTTTGCACACTTTAAATTTCTTATAGGCGTGATGTTCTAGGTCTAATTTTAGTACCGACAAACGCTGTGTGTAATTAGGACTTGTAAACGGGTCACTTTCGTAAGTGGTTATTTTTGATCGACTGATTGAGTGCCACGTTTCAGGTCTGACAAAAGGCGTCGGTTTCATTCGGTTCAACCTCAAGTCCGAGGCTGAGGCTGCAATCAGGCTACGCTCTGGGACAGTGCCGCCGGGAGCCAGCGAACCCATCACTGTCAAGTTCGCCAACCAGCCGACCATCAGCAAAGTGACCGCGCCGCTGCAACAACCAGCAGTTACTGCTGCAGCAGCCAACTTAAAGTAGGGCCCCCTACGTCTAGTAACTATATCATTCAACTTCAGTTCCGAGTAACATTTTGATACTGAATTGATATGTTCACCGTAATTATGATTCTGGCAGAAAATAATTACCCGAAGTTATATTTCGGTGAGCTAGGGTATTGTATTAAATTTAGGCCGATGTTTACTTTATGGCCTGTTCACTTTTAGTGTAGCCTATGTGAACTTTTTGATTACCGTACGTGTATTCGTTTTGTTTTTATGTTTGAACGTTTTGTCTCAGTTTTTGTTTCAAAGCTTCTATTTTTAACTTCACTGAGTTTGCATGCTGGTGCTGTCTTTAGCGTAATAAACGGTGACTGAGATAAGGCTTATGACATAGGCCCCTAGCGTTACTAATTTTTGCAAGAGCGCTCTACTGTCACAGTGAACGCACTGCGGGATGTGTGATATGCTAACAAGGATAGCCGACCGTACTGGTTTTCAGTGACCTTCAAAGTCATCCAAGGTCGATGATTTTCATGTAATCTGAAAGGGCGTATGTCAATTCTTATTTGTGATTAATACTAACTTTGGCTTTATCTCTCATCGTTTACTAGATACGGCCACTTTAGCTTTAAACATTCCATTCAAAATTGCGGCCAAACCGCTGCAGATGGAGACAGGGTTACTATTGACAGCCTATAAGAAGTTGCCAGCGCCCTATCTGATGCTGCCATCGCCGACCCCCTATGACTTACCGTTTAGTCACAATATTACACGATTTATGTAATATTTTGGGGAACACTTTTAACACGATTAATTAACCCTTTGTCGCAGCTCTTTGTGTACAAAATTTGGAGAATTGAGTTCAAGGGAACATTTTCAAATTTGGGGTTGAATGGAAGGAGTAGAAAAATGCGTTATGACCCTTCAAGGTTATCCAAAGTCAATGATTTACATTTCATTTGAAAGCTAATATGCGACTTAAATCCTATTAGTGATCAATAGCAATCTAGGCCCTATCTCGCACCGTTTAGCCACCATACATCCGTGACAGACGACGACGACGGACAGACCGACAGACGGACGGACGACAATCGTAGGCCCAGGGCCGGATTAACCTTCAGGTGGCCCGATGCCGTGCGACAATGGGGGCCCTTCCGCAAGTACAGTACTGCCAGCTTTTGTATGGCATCTTAAAAGCATCTGTTTGACTTTCCACAACTTGTTTTCTAGTGCCATAGGCCTACAATTTCCAAACATATTGTCGTTTTCTCCAGTATGACAAAACTGACAACTGGTTTAGGCCTACCTTTGTACTTAGCGGGATATAGCCTGTGGCGTATAAGATTTCTGATGCCTTCTTGAGAGCGTCAAATTTAGGTATTGCTTAAAAATCCCAATTTTTGCTATTATTCACTAATTTAGCGTACAAATGGCTGCAAGTGAACACATACTTGCTACTAATCGTCACATTCACTGCTTTCTCTGGGCACCTATAGGCTTACATTAATGACCTTAAACGACCTTGAAATCCAATAACCGGGTTTTGTGGTTTTTGACGCGCTACAGCTATGCTGTACGGCGTCCTTGGCATCGTTGTCGTCTGTCGTCCGTCCGCCCATCAGTATGTAACGGATGTTCTCTGGTTAACAGGTAGGCCTAGGTTTTGGGGAACACTTTTAACACGATTAATTAACCCTTTGTCGCAGCTCTTTGTGTACAAAATTTGGAGAATTGAGTTCAAGGGAACATTTTCAAATTTGGGGTTGAATGGAAGGGGTAGAAAAATGTGCATTTTTAATGGAAAACTGGCCTTGTTTCAGAAACGGTGAGAGATTCGCCAAGATTACTATTAGTCACTAATAAAAAGTCGCATATTGTCTTTTAAATGACATAAAAATCATTGACCTTGGATGACTTTAAAGATCAGTACTGCAACAGGAATTGTATGCACTGTAGCGCGTCTTCCCTAGCGACAGCTGGGCTTTATGTTTTTCGCGGTTTTAGGCTGCGATGTTCAACAGTGGATTATACCGAAATTACTGCATGGAGTTTGGATAAACCAGGACAACATGTGCATGAATTTTTTTGTTAGCACAGAACGTAGATTTATACCATTTGAATTTTGACCTATTTGGTTCAAGGAGTCCTCCGTGGGCCTATATACGGAAAAGGCAAATTTGGGTGGGGCCCACCCTTCAAAACGCATTAGGTCTATTAATTTATTGCATTTTACAGGTGCAGCACCAATGCTGTCGCGGGTCACATGAGCAGCTTAGCTCAGATTACTTGTTGGTAATTTTCATATTCGAACGTTTTAGAGTTGAAGCCGTTGTTTTTGTGCAGCGTAAAGAAGTGCTCTATAGGCAGCGGCCTAACTTTCGTCCAAAAATGGGGATACAAATTTTTGTTCTGAGGGCTATATTTGTTGGGAAGCCACAAAATTTCCACGCTGCATAAAACGGCTGCCGCCATCGCTTTTTTATATATAATATAGCTAAAGTGCGATCCAGAGAACTATAAAGTATTGGCCTACACCAGCTAAATGCGAAGACCGTCAGAAGCCGAAGACGTAAGAGATTTTTGGAAGACAACGGTGCAAACAAAGTTACAGTCACAAAACTAATACCGGTATAAAAAATAATTTTGGCCGCCACGGGGAGCGCCTACCGCGGGGGCCTGATGCCATTGGCGTAGGCGTAGGCCTACCATAAGCTCGATCATTACTTAAGTACGGTCGGCTAAAAAGTAACTGTATTATGCGATTTCGACTATTCGCAATATCGAACGTTTTTCGTGCAATATTGTTTCTAACTTGGCTCTCTTTGGTAGCCAAGACCATGTCACTGGATTTGATAAAGTTGTTAAAATAAATTATGCACAGCAGATTGTACTAGATTACGTCAGTTTTTATGCGCGAAAGCAGCTACTGCCATCGCAATTCTGTCTGTCCGACCGTCTGCTCGTCTGTGCGTCTGTCTTTCACACGGGTGGATCAGTCAAATACGGTCTAAACTAGGATTGCCGAATCTTCACCGTCGGCTGCGTGGAAAACTCTAGTTTCAGGAAACGTGAAGCTTTTCCATAAATGCGAAGGGGTCACTCCGAACAAGGGCGCTAAATGAGAGGGGGGTGGGCAGAATTTGCAATTTTTGGCCAATAAGTCGCTTTATCTCAGTCATGGTGCGAGATAGGCCCTAGGTTATTATTAATCACTAATAGGAAGTCGTACACTGGCTCTCGATTGCCGCCAAATTCAATGACCTTGAATGACCTTGAACGCCAAAATAGGGTGTTCTATGGATTTTTTGGCGATTTCGGGCTGCGACACAAGTCTATATCATTTACAAAGTGGCGCCACGGAACTATCGTTATGCGATCCAGATAGAGAATTTTGGTATTTGTATATTAACTTAGCGTGAACACCCCAATTTTCAGCTAAACTACTGAAGCGGAACTGCTATAGGCTTTCGCGCGTCTCGTGAGCATTAGCTCAAATTTCTTGTATTACTAGGTGGCAGCATAGAGGGTAGTGCATTCCGAGCGCTTCTAACTTAAATTGCTTGTGATGTTGCAGTTTTGTGCCGATCGAGCACATCTTGCCGACACTGCCGGGCGGCAGGGGTGCAGTGCCGACACAGTTGCCCGGCACGCCAGCGACGACGACGACGACGACGACGACGACAACGACAGTCTGCCTGTCGAACGTGCCGTCGGACGTAGACGACACGGTGCTGTGTCAGTTGATTCGTCCGTACGGCACAGTGCAGTCGGCACACGTGCCGAGGGACGGATGTGCCGTGGTGACGATGTCGAGCGTCGAGGAGGCTCTGCGTGTTCTGGCGGCGTTTAACGGTCGTCTGCTGGGCGACTGCGTCATACAGGCCAGCCTTTACACCTCGCCTAGTGGCGCACCTGTCAGCAGACCTACCGCAGGCTCCATGGTGACGCTGCAGCCAATGCTGGGACTGGTTACCACGCCGACCGGCGCCTGTCAGACTCTGCTGCTACGCAACACTGCTACTGCTGCTGCTGCTGTTAACGGTGACATATTCCTGCGACAATGTTTGCCGCACACGCAGCACACTTACCCACACGCACCGCCGACCTACGAGCTCGTTCAGCTGCCGATCATGTAGACTAGACTAGACTAGACTAGACTATAGGCTACTGGACCGCTGCAACTTACTTCCATCGGCTATCTGTAGCTGAATAGCGGACAGCGTAAAGGGGCGTACAGAGCGTCGTAACTGAACTGAACTGAACTCGCCTATTGGTCAGTTCTGTTCAGTTCAGTTTCGTCGCTCTGTACGCGCCTTGACAGAAGTTAACACTGTAATGTATGCCTACCCTAGTGACCGAAAACAGGGGCTAGTCGTAAAGCAGTATGTTTCGTTTAAGTCTTTAACTAATGGCCCCTGTTTTGTTTGAAAATAAACATAAAATCTTCTAGCTTCAGAGGCCTGCCCCCTGGACCCAGTGGGAAGCTCACTCTCCATGATCCGTCCCCCCCTTTCGTATGTCCTGCTCCTGGTCCTGCGTCAATCCTCCCCTGACATAAGCAAGACTTTCATCTACGCTATAATTGCTTTACAGTTTTTTTTTTATTATTAGGTGTCTTATTTTTACTTTGCTAGAAAGAATTCGTTATCAATAATGGATTAACGGTATATAACTATTTTTCTGGCCAACGATACTTTGACGTTATTAATGTTGTCGATTTAGAAAGAAACAGGCCCTACAGATGCATTTGTATGAATAAATATGTTGCCTGTATTATATACTCGTATACTAATTAAGGCGCGTACAGAGTAACTGAACTGAACTGAACTGACACGGTCTAGTTTTTGACATATCATACATCATATCATGTATTCGTTTAATGTGAAGTTGACAGACACAACTTTAACAAGGCAAGCACAAGATACTTAATACGTTCAAAGTATGCAAACAAAGAAACGTCTCATAGTTGTCCGAAAGCTAAAAAGTAAAAACGACTTTAACAAAACTTACTTTAAAAACTATAGCTACAGACTGAGCAAGTGCGTAGATGCATGGTTAAAAACACCGACATTCAAACAAATCAAGTAGGCCTATCGTATTGTGTCCGTTAGCTAATAGCTGTATGTGTACAACACTCTTATTAAGAAATCTCTTTCGTTTAAATGCGATGTTTTACAACTTAAAGTTTTATTGTGTGCTCTTGTTCTTGTGTTGTATTGGCTGCAAGTTCGTATTGTATTGAAGCACGTGATTATCGTTTGACAGAACACGGCTGAAAAGTTTCTCGTCTGCGAACTGATAATTGGGTAAGCAGGGCGAGCCTATTGGTTGACGCGTACATGCCCGTAGTTACGTAGGTTATCGACGCCGTTAGACCATGCCTACTGTAATGCATTACTGCTTGCTTGCCCATTGGTCAGTTCGTCAAAAACTAAATCATTTCAGCTCAGCTTAGTTCAGTTACGTCGCTCTGTGCGCGTCTTTAGACGCAATCGTATAGCGTTCTAAGATCTACGGCTGTTTCCCAGCTTGCATTTGATTGCATACTAGAGAGAAATTCAACACAATTATACGAATTCCCTCCAGGAAGGGCTGAAAAACAATCTTCGTGATTTGTGTGACGCGTGAGTATTAGCTCCAAAGTTTGTATCATTTATATGCCGCTATAATCATCAACGCACTTGATCATTATAGACATAAATCATCAAGTGCGTTGATGATTATAGCATCAGTGACCAATGTACAGTCAAAAATAGTACAGAACAACTCTCGCGAAGTTGTGCTCCTGTTGTGATAAATAATAAGAAAGACCTAGACAAAAGTTATGGCTAACTTTTTGGCCCACCTTCTAAAAGACATGACATAATGAATGATTCAAATAACAATGACTGAAGTTGCGAAACATCAAACAACGAACAAACGGCAAATGAATTTTAATAAAATCGTTCACAAAAATGATTCGAAATAATAAAATGCAACTGGCATTAAGTCGACTATACATCACGTTAATCATACAATGCGAAGTAAGTCCATTATCAATATCAACAAAAGTTTGATCGAACACAATGACACACTGTTCCACACTAACATGTCGAAGTTTAGCCTTGAAATACTCAACGCGTAGCTTCTAATACATCAGTCCATATTGCACACACAGGTTGAGAGAGCACACCGTTATGCCCAATACTCGCAATAGCAATACACGTAGTTGATACAGTGGTAGTACTCTGCTTTGAAGTTCGAACACAATTCATCATTAGACTTTAGCTATATAGGCCTACCAATGAGAATTTATACGAAATGTTTGTGCGATATTGAATAAAATGTTTTGCCAATTTCAAATTCATCTCCAATTCATACATAAAGTGTAACTGCAGCATTGTCGACATTTAGCTTAAAACTGATTAACTGCTCAGACTTTCACTTGAATAAATTCTTCGTCGACCAGCAAGTGGTACTCTAATATTCAGTCTTATTAATTTTGCACTTTCGTTTCAGGTAACTGTTAATTTTTAAATAGGCCTACAAAATCGACACATATGCAACTGCAACATATGCAGGTGCAAAATGCGCTGAATAAATCGACAAAAATTGTTCAACCGCAGAAAATATCGAACACAAACAAAACTAAGATTTAAAAATAACAGCAAACTTGACCTCATTGACACAAATAGGCCTGTCGATACATTTAGCCGCGTCGTGGGCTAAAAAAGTAGACGCAGCAATTTTCCGAGAGACAGTTCAAATTTCCTACGGAATTCCGTTAGACGGATGCTACTTTAGGACAGAAAAGATTATGTGTGGCCAAAATTTCAATTTTACCTCTAAATTTTCCCAAAACAGGGTCTTCAGTCCTGATTTTTGCATTTTTGACAAATTTTTGCCCTCTGCTCCCCTGCCACAACGCCGCTGAATAAATTTGACATTTACTTTATCATGTGCAGTTTTGTGTCAAGGTCAAATGTCAAGGTCATTGCGGTTCGAATTGCGGCTTATGATGAGTGACACACGGCATGCAGCGCCATGATGATATGTGTCGGACGAATGATATAATCTCATTTGTAATTAATACATGAAGCCGGAGCTGGATTAATATACATAATTATGTAGTAGCATGGCAGATGCTATGCGACCCGCGGCTGTGGGAGCCCATGTTGCTCACACTGTTAGCATTTGTTCTACTAGGCCAGTTATTACACCGTGTCTCAAAAAAAGCAAGTCACTTTTATTTTTTGAATAGCTCCGTAAAACATTGGCTGATATTATAATTTCTGGCACGCAACATCAAAAAGAAACTTAACGTAAACAACTACAGTTTTGTCCACCTAATCCTATTATGTTCCTGTTACTGAACTTGGTTATATCAACTGAAACAGAGCCTCACTTTTGCTCACACCCCGCATCTAACTGATCCGGCCCTCGGCACAGTGATAATAACAACAATAGAATAACAACAGCGGCTGCTACTGCTGCTGACGATGATGACGATGATGATGACTACTGTCATCAAACGATCGTTGAAATTTTGTCCTAAGATCTATCAAAACATGCCAATCTCTAATAACATTTCAGTGCAGTGAATTTCATTCTTCGTGCTGATAGGATTACCGGTAGTCCAGCCTCCCTCCCCTGCCGAGAAGGACTTCAACAAACTAGCTTAGCAATCACGAGCTGAATATGCATGATACCGGATTTAGACTTCCACTTCGTCCCCTTCCGTTTTTTACTCAGGAATGTTTAGCCTTTAATTCTGCTCCTTCCCCGACCCTACCTTCCATTCATATGGAGTTTGTAAGCTTCTCCGTGGGTATAGTTGGAGCCCGGCCGACAAACACATTTTGGTGCATTCTGAAGTTAGAAATGACATAATTATTTCACTGTGTAATAACGCACACAATCCAGCATTCGCTGACAAAAACGGCAAATGATAAAGGCAAGCATAACTGTACAATAAGCCGTAATTTTTCCTCCGAAACATGTCTTATCTACAGTGGGTAATTTTTACGCACAAAATCCGCTTCCAGACGCCCACTCAACACGCAGAGAAAACATGAAGCTCCAGTATTCGACGAACACACGAACAGAGAGACAGACAGACAGACAGACAGATGCACAGGTATACAAACAGCGCACGTGCAGAACGCCACATGGTACACTGCGTTTCTGCTCCTATACACATCATTTTCATGCAAATTTATGCACAAAACATCGCTTTAGCATACAGAACGTCGCATGTCTACTGCTAACGTTTCACTGAACGTCCATAGATACTTCACATTCAATTATGTACATGACGCATACATGTATACTACATTATAAATAACGAGCACTAGGCGAAAATATAGTACTCGATAGCTTTCTTTCAAAACGACACTGTAACACGGTAGTAACCAGTGGCATATTTATCTGTCCGACTGCTGTAGCATATCATGGGACAGATTATAAAATCACTTATGTCGCACTGTCATTCTGTCAGTCTGTCTGTAAACACTCCTACGGCCGCAATTTTGATTCGATTTTGATAAAATTGTGCACAGTGATTAGGGGCCTGAAAAGTAAGATCGAGTTTGTTTTGGATAAAAAATCTGATAACTCCTTCTCTATTTTACCCCCAAATTTTAAAAAATTTGCATTGTGCCTATGGAGACTTCAAAACGGTATAACTCGGTCCCGTAAAAGATAATTGCGCGCTGTTTGCACCTACCCCCGTATTTTCAGGTTCGGGCTATGCAATGTAAATTTTTCCCCTGAAGATCCCTGTTGTCATGGCAACCAACCGTTTTTATTCAAAGACAAAACTGGCTGCATGCTCACAAGAGCGTCAAACGCTGAAACGCAGCTGCTAGGCTATATAGTATGGCAATGGGACAGATACCTCGTTCCACAGAACGTATTTCTAGTTAGACATGTGAAAGGGTGGGATGTGCACTTTTCTGACACAAGACAGCCTTAGAATAAATAGGTAAAAGAATAGGCTAAAAGATTTTCAGAACGGCCTGATCCACTCCCTTGGTCTTATGATTAACTTCTCTTTTCGTTATTTTCACTTTTAAAGGAAGAAGTAGGCGCAAGGCCCCCGCCCCTTAAATACGCCTCTGGCAATACACAATACAGAAGTAGCTTTGATTAGAGTTGCACGTCAGTCCAACAAACGACGAAAACAAAGAGAGTCCACAACGGACGTGTAATAGGCACAGTGTGCGATGAGGTTGATTTATTCATTCACATTCGTCAGAGGTCGCTACTGAACTGCATCGCTAGGATAACACCACCACTGCGCCACCAGTGACGAACACGACGGACAGACACAGTGAAACGGGCAAAAACGAACAAACAGACGGACGGACGGAGAAAGAAAGAAAAAAAGCGAGAGCTAGAGGTAGCCAAGGTCAAGGGCGTGATGAAGAGCGGCGAGGTCCGAATGATTTGATATCCGCCAGAACGGCCACGTCATCTGCAGACGCACAGACACAAACACAAGCTTCATTCTAACACTATTATTCTACGAACAGCATAAAATATCTTACTCGTTTTTTATTTCGATGTCAGCTGCAATACTCCAAAATGTGAAATTCTACGTTGAAATTTGATTTCCCACACGCCGTGCAGCCATATTCCATACAAAATTAGCAAATACAATATAACTGATGCAGGAAATATACAACGTACGAAATGTACAAAACTGCAACTTCGTGCAACGAAATGTAACTAAAACGGAGAAGAGCACTCGGGGAGCGCAAACCTCCGTCAACGCTATTACTTTTTTCGAAGTGTTCACCAGACAGCAATATACTCACCGGAGGTTTGCCCTACCTAGCAACTGGCAAAAAATCATTTAATCCTATCCTGGATCAAGATGCTGATCCGAATCACCACCAAAATCTAATTAGTCCGCCCGAAAACGATAGTTTTCGGAAGGACTTCTGTTTTACGCATGATGTTTTTTTTATTCAACGCGAGATCTCCGAGATCCGTGGGCCGACCGGCGTGAATTTTGCACGATGGTCAGTACTAGGCCGAATTTTATAATGCCGGTCCAAAATTTTTTGGGGGGGCGCACCCCAAAAAAATTTCGGGGGCCAAAAACATGCAAAATTTGGCCCCATTTCGGACGACTTCGAAGTTCGGCGGCGAATATCTCCGAAACGGATGAAGATATTCAAAATCGGATAGTCATTCCGTCTATGG
>Ga0209367_1006263_pt1 | contig 16484 bp, 15 predicted proteins | sample WorMetLIZISLAND2_FD_187412 | JGI IMG/M metagenome (GOLD analysis project Ga0209367, IMG submission 187412) | Marine gutless worms symbiont microbial communities from Max Planck institute for Marine Microbiology, Germany - Olavius geniculatus... ... | reverse complement strand
TTCCATCCCTCCGGGGTAGGTAAATCGAGTACCGGCCTATCTGGCTGGGGTTAAGGTGGGGCGCGTTCACCTCTGTCGGGTGGCAGGTAACACTGTGTGATCCCATATGACAAGTGACGCTCCGTAGCTCTGAGATGGGTTCGCTCATCAGGAGCTATATGCGACCTTTAACCTTTAACCTTTTACTGCTTGGATGGGGGACTACTGTATCTGCGAACAAATAAACCATCTTCCCATCTAAGTATATAACCAACACCAAGATCAACTCAAAGACGTCCATCCCTCATAGGTAGGCAAATCAAGTACCAGGCTGTCTGGCTGGCGTTAAGGCAGGGTGCATTCCGCCATGTCGAGCGGTAGGTAACACTGTGTGATCCTATATATAGCGAGGCTTCATAGTTCTGTGATAAGTTTGCCATAAAAAAACTACACACAACCTTTAACCTTTAAAGCGGAAGACAGACAGACACAGTCAGACAGAGAGACGGGCAAAACTCGTAATGTGGCCCATTAGGACGGCAAATTACAATGCGTTCTAAAGTGAAAACAGCATCAGACCTGCAGACATTGGTAATATCCGACCCCGAGTAGCCGTTCAGGCTCTCGGCAATAGCAGGAAGATCAACATCCGAAGCCAGTTCCACGTCTCGCAGATTGATGTCCAACAACTTCCGTCTTCCATCAGCTAACATCAACATATCAGCACAGATAGACACAATATTTGAGTTCATGTTTGGTCAAGAAAGGGGATTATCTTTATTGTAATCCATTTATCTAAATCTGACATCTGCTAAGAACTAAGTGCGATTAACGTTTTTTCTAATCCAAAAAGTGAAGTGAAAACTGATTACAAAATGTCTAATTCTTAAGGATTAAGAAAAAAGGCATATTCATTTGCGTTGCAGCTGTCTGGTGTTAATTGGTAATGTTTGAAATAACTGTGGTGTTATCTGCCATTTCTGATTATCTTTTTCTTATCCAATAGACAATCGTAAATGCTGGTTCTTAAAAAATAACACGGAAATTAGTTTTCAGTTCATGTTTGCGATTATCTTTGTATCTAGTTTAAGAGAAAGTGTCGACCATAGTGTTAATCCTACTTCTCGACAAAACAGAAACTCACGTAATGCAATGGCTATATCAGTATCCTCACATTGCTTTCTTAACTGCACTAGCTTGCCAGCTCTACACTGTATCCCCCCACAAAAACAAACCCCTGATAATCCAGCTTCAATATGGATAGATTTTTGAACCAAAAATCCTCATATAATTAGCAGTTAACAGCACTTGTGACTTTGTGAAAAAAATATTTTTAAAAGTACCAGCAGAGGTCAACATAAGTCATGGAACTGTAAAAATGTAAAGTTATAATGTTAACACACTGTTTTGAATGACACCATTGTCGAAAGTTACAATAAATGTTCAAACTGATTTGTTTTACTTAAACAAAGGCCGGAGTGGTCTTATATATTTGTTGCCTTACTTTGCAACCGAAAACATTTATCATGAATGCGGACTGGAGAAGACATCTCTGGGTGAGTGTCTGAGTAAGAGACAACAGTTTGACTGCCATAATTATAAGATATAACTGGCAGTTCGAAAGTCACAACGTCGATAAGAAATGTTTAATAAATTAAAATATTGAGACTGATGTTGTTGTGCCATCATTGCCTCTACTGCGACTGTCACAGAAAAACCTCAGCTGGTACTCAGTTCTAGATATTCTCACAAACTAACAAGTGCTGCTAAGTGTTGACTATATTGCAAATTGTGGTACCAAAATCTGCTAATATTAAACCAGGACTGTTGGGAGTTATTTGAAAATGCATCAGGGTTCCGGTATTTGGGACACAGTGTTTTGGGCTGATGAATAACAACTGGAGACGTAATGTATCTCACAGAAAAATGCCGACTTTTTAACGATACCATCTAAAATGAAATTGGCCGTTCAGTATGCTGAACAATGCATATGCACGCAGACATGCCAGTTAGCAGCCCTGAGGTACACTTCATGCACTCACATCTTCTGTTAGTCACAATCCTTTAATCCACCATTACAAAAAACTTTACCAAAAGCATTCTTTAAAAAATTTCTTTCTTAGAATGCAAAATCTGGATCATGAACTGGCTTGCCGATACAACCTGTCATCAATTCTCACAAACGTTTGTTCATAATTTTTTGCTAATCTCATGAAGTACACATATTTTTTCGAAAATGTCTGAGAGAATGTTACTGTTAGGCAGCGGGATGTAGATGCGCTTTTCAAGTCTTCGGCGCAGAGCTTCATCGATGTCCCACGGAAAATTGGTTGCTGCAAGGACGATCACCATCTTTGTTGGGTCTTCGTCCTGTCCGGTTGCACCGGTCACACCTGCAGCCATACCAGATATTAAATGCCATCTTTAACAATCTTTTGACTAAAGCTGTCAGAATAACACGTTAACAAATTAACACACAAGAATGACTGATAGATGCTAAGCTGATTCTGTCATATTGCTACTGGCAGATAGACAGGGTAAGAATTGTGACATCTCTTGCATGAAAAATAAAGATGTGCTAGTAACAATCTTTTGACTAAAGCTGTCAGAATAACTCGTTAACAAATTAACACATGTTGAAAAAAAAGCACATGAGTAAATTTACTAAATTCTGTGAAGCAGAAGTCACAATATTCCGTTAAATTGCTTTTATTTGATGATCAAATAAATTCAAGTAATTAAACTGTTGTTGCCAGTCCATCACTGCTGTACATAACAATAATACTCAGATGTCAGGGTGCGATTTGGTTTTTTATTTTCCAGGTATTGCAATTTCCAGTCATTGTTTTTTCGTGGTTTATTATTTTCAGGTCCTGCAAATTAAGCACCCCCACCAATATTAATGATGCGTTATTAATGCGTAAATGCTTGCATTAAAAAATTAATGCAATGTGTTAATCTTGGCAGGCCATTGGAATGGCAGTGCATCGAAATGGCAAGCTGATGCCACTTTCACTGACTTCACATAACTTTTGTTAAAAGAAAAAATCCATAGCAAATGTAGTCCTAGACAACTAAAAGATACTTGGTAGACAGCATTCGAATGTGCCCCCACCGTCCATCTGAATCAGCATCTCAGACTTGACTCGTCGCGATGCTTCGTGTTCGTTTTCGGCACCGCGCCGTGAACATATCGAGTCGATCTCATCAAAGAAAACTGTGCTCGGAGCATAGAATCTTGCCTACAGTGATGCATTATCGACTAATAAACTACCACTCAGTCATCACACAGTGAGATACAAATACAGCATTCAACTGAACAGATAGTCTTATCATTTCTAACGTCATATCAGTTCAGTACATGTAAGCCAGCGATCAGCTGCAGAAATTCTAATTTTTTTCTAACTTAACAAAAAATTTAGCTGATGTGAACTCAACTAAATAGCAGAGCAATGAAACAAGATTCAGTCAAAATAGGCCGAGCGTCCGAGCCAGGTGACAAAGTGACTGCATTGAATAATACAGGGACCAGATTCACAGAACTGTCATAAGATTTATCTTAAGATATGTATTAAGACCATCATAAGACAAAGGTTAAGATGTCCAAAGATTACCTTATGACGTATTAAGTGAACTGACAAAATTTATCTTAGATGAAAATAAATCGATCCTTCAGGCCAAGTTGAATAATCTGGTTCGTGCATAAATCTGCCAGCAGGTGTTATAGTCACATACATCGAGTTCATTTCCAATCAGTCTCCATTTTTCTCCACATTTTTGTAATGTGTTTTAATGTAAGCATTTGAATCTGACAAGTGTTAAAAAACTGCTTGCTTGCTTGCTAACTTACTTATGCACTTAGACCTACCTTACAGATGACACAATTAGTCAAACTAACGTAAATGAAGTTCAGACAAAACATCGAGAAGAACCATCGTAAAAAAGCTGAAGGTGAATGAAGGTCAGACTAAATGCCAAAACAAACCACCTAAAAACAAATAAACAAAAGTCAGACTAAACGATGAAACAAAACATCGCAAAAAGTAGCCAAACGAATAAAGGTCGTACGGAATGTGGATACAAACCATCTCAAAGAGAAGACGAACCATCTTCTCTGACTCTCCGTGATATTTTGATGTTAGACTGGCAGCCGAAAGGTTAAAGAATGTCGTGCCACATTCAGTCGCGACAGCCTTTGCAAGCAGAGTCTTACCTGTACCAGGTGGTCCGACCATCATGATGCCCTGCACCAGACAACCAATCACTATGCATTTACTGTATACAACGGTTGACAGACTTGCGGTGGCATATACCCAAAAAATCTAATAACTGTCATACAGCAAGGCCACCTAAAAACCAACCCCAGACTTAATCCAATTAGACTTCATGATTCTACTAATAATAAAACGTTTTGTTCTGGTTAAGTTGTTGAATTTGCAGACTGTTGTATATTTACTGCATGTGGATAGTATATGGCAGTTCTCATTCTAATAACTTACAAGAAAGCCTAGTTAACACAAACAGGAATGCGCGACAGCGGTGCATGTTTGAAGGTCCACTGCAAACAAAATCTAAGCTCACCAATCCCAGAAACTGACATTGGGTACGATGCATTCACATATGCCAGATGGCGCCACTGTCTTGCGTGGCAGCTGCCATTTGAGTGGTCGAATGCAAGTATTTTGAAGAGGGTACCCAAGTTTGATGCCCTTGTACGAAGAATTCCTAGAATGCAGGGGGGTGAAATATGGAATAGTGAAAACCACGTTCAATGATGAAAATTTCACATGCCGCTTTTCCTTGTCTACAGCGGGTGGCCAAAAGTGTGTCATAATGCGATGACGATGCCAGAAAGTCGTGAAGCGCACCGCAAATAAAATAAGTAAAATTTCGAACCTGAGTTCGAACCTCTAGCTGATTTATATCTATCGGCATGTAGTTTTATCTATGTAAAATGCGTTGCGTCATTCGTGACGTCTTTTTAATCGAAAATACTGACAAACAAATCGATTGAAATGCGGTGGATATGGCAGGCAAAGAATTGACAAGGGGGCAAAAAAAAATTATTATAAAATTCAGTAATAGTAATTCTAACAAAGGATTCATTTTGAATACATTAAACGTAAAACAGGCTTGCGTACGAAAGTTTCTGAAGTGATGGAAATGTTGGCAAAGCGTAGAAAATTGGCTTCAAACTGGCAGACCACCGAATCGGATTGAAGGAGCGATTGGAGAATAATTCGTCATGTTAAAGTGCACAGAAAAAAGACATCGGCTGAAATTATAAACTATGTAAATGATATGCTGACTGAACGATTATCATCACATATGGTACGACGTCGTTTGCATTCCTGTGGTTTAACCAGACGGAAAATTTGGAAGCAAACTGTAACAAGCAGGGTGAATTAACCTCGCCATGTGTTTTGGTGTAAACAGAAGCTGAGCTGGAAGGCAGATAACGGGAAATCAGTTGAATTCATAGACAAACCTCAGACAGTAATAGGACAGGATAGAAAAGTCAAGGCTACTTTTGGAGAAGGTTACACAAAGTCTGGAATCTCGAATGTCTTGATAGGCAGCAACAGCCGAAATACATCACCATGTTCTGGAGTTGTATTTGCTACGAAAGTGGGTACTTTTGTACTAATCGGCAGAAATATTGACTGCTGTAACTATGTGAATGCACTTGATGCAAATTTGTGGCCAGGTGTGTGCAAACATTTTGCTGGAAAGCACTTCTTTTAGCAGGATGATAGCCCCTGTACATCTCTTAGTATTTACTCATCTGTGGCAAATAGAAAATCACATTTTGGGTTTTACGAGGTCAGCAAAATCACTGGACAAAAACATTATCGAAAATGTGTGAAAAGTCATAAAATCTCATGCGCAGAAGGAATTGTCAGCTATTAACTCTCGACAGGACCCTATCAAGTCTGCTCTAACAACCTGAAGCAAAGTTTATTAAACCTCTATTCGTCAGCTTTACGCATCTTTTACGCATCCATTTCACGACGATTTCGTTCCGTTATTGCGCACAAAGGATTTATAACAAAATTCTGAAACGTCAGGTAAGCGCTTTTGTTGAAATGATGTTGTTTCCGATGTTTGAATTTAGCTGGCAAAAACGAATCAAGCGTTCGCGCCGCCGCCATCATGACACACTTTTGGCCACATGCTGTATCTTTATTGATTTTGACGCAATTCGTTCTTGAAATGTGTCTCGCAGCCCAAAATTGCCAAAAAAATTCACAAAAACCCCTATTTTAGCGTTCAAGGTCATCCAAGGTCATTGAATTTGGTGGCAATCGAGAGCCAGTGTACGACTTCCTATTAGCGATTAATAGTAACCTAGGCCGTATCTTGCACCATTTCTGAGATAGAGTGACTTACTGGCTAAAAATCACAAATTTTTCACACCCCCTCTCAATTAGCACTCTCGCAAGGAGTGATCCCTTTTGACTTTATGGAAAAGCTATATGGATCCTGAAACTAGAGTCTTCCAGCTGGTGGTAAATATTTGGTGATCCTAGCTTGCACTGACTGATCCATCTGTGCGACGAACGGACAGACCGACGGACAGAATTGCGATGGCTAAGACGTGCTACAGCAGTAGCTGCTGTTGCACAGGCCTTAAAAAAACAAGTTAAAACGAAAAACCATAATCAGCAAAACCCACTGGGTTGGGCTTTCAAAAACCAGTTTTTTCAACAGCTACATACAGCTGACTACAACATCGAGTGAGTGAGTGAAGTTTTATGACAGCTCAACTAGTTATAAGTCATTTAGGAAAACAGTCTCTCCAGGCAATAACTTGCACAGGTACTGACAATGAAAATCAGCAACAATAACAAAACATACATATACAAAAAAACCTAAACAACAATAAAAAAAATTAGCCCAAACACAAAAGCAAACAAAATACAAATATTCTGGTCTGCCATAGCAAGTGGCATGCCAAGTAGTGAAAATTCTAACTCTAACCCTACAAAACCACATAGATCACCGAGATAGACAGTTTTGCGGAAGCAGAGTTTATGGCCCAGGCAACACCAGTTTGCTATGGCAGCCCCTCACTATGATGGGCCATTAGCAACACAAACACCACAATGACAGGCATATGACCAATAAGAGCTATCATTCCTCTAATTCACACACAGTCAACCTGATCAGACACCACTAACTTCACCTCTTAATTCTTTCTATTGTAATACTACCTGTCTTTCTAGCACAACTATAGCTTTTCCTCTGCACATTCTCACTATCAGTTTTATCACTACAATGGACAGAAATCAATGTTCATCGTGCATGTGTTTGGCGTGTCTGACCTTCCAAGGGCGTCGGATTCCACGGAAGACTTCCGGTACAACCAGCGGCAGAACGACGGCCTCCTGCAAAAGCTTCTTTGCATCCTCCAGATCAGCAATGTCATCCCTGCCATACAAACAGGGTTAAAGGTTAAAAGGTGGCGTATAGCTCTTTATAAAAAAAAACCCATCGTAGAACCACGAAGCATCACCCGCATATGGCATCAGATGACACCCGACACAGGTGAATGCGCCACACCTTAACGCCAGCCAGATTGGTCGGTACTCGATTTACCTACCCCGGAGGGATGAACGGCTGAGTTAACCTAGACGTCTGGATACATACTGAGATGGTTTACCTGTCTCCATCCAAGTACTAGCTGGCCAAGTGTAAAACAACTTTGTTGATCAAACACAATGCATTACAACTATGCCACACCACCAACCCACAAAGTAGTAGTAAACTAGAAATTTGGGGCAAAGCCCAACATAAGTGAGCTCGGCGCCCTAAGTCCGATTATCAAAAAATTCAGGCAGGGGGGAGGGGGGAGGCGGGCGATAAAATTTCCCCAGTAGCAAAATCACGTGGCCTGAAGTCAAATGCATTAGCACATGCAGAACGGGCACTAACGATTTACGGGAGGTAAACATTAGCCACGTGATCTCTGATGTTTGTGGACCAAAGTTCACCAAATTTTTTGTTCAATGTGAGAGAGACTGCGGTTAATAACGCCATTTACCGTTTGTCGATATCTCTATCCAGTCCAGAGATATATGCAGTCAAAGTCAAAAGTTGCCGTAAAATGTACTAAATTTTGGATGTTTTTTGCCCTCTCAAATTTTAAGGGACAGTCCCCCCAAAAGTTGTACGTACGTTATCACTCCCACTGAGCGGCACGTCACATGGTAAAGTTTCATAAGGCTACTCCCCCCGGCTCCAAATATCTTGCACCTAATACACTAAATTTTAAGCCAAGTTCGGACCCCCCTTTGAAAATAATTGTAAAGGGAACCCCATCCCCGGTGGGGGGTGCACTAGTAAGACTTCATCATTCTCTAGCACGTTTGAAAAATTGGAAGTGCAGCACCCCTTACGGGCCGAAATATAGTCTACCAAAAAAATCAATTTGGGTGGGTATGATTCAACATCAAGATCTCCACAATTAGTACACCAAAGTTCACCAGACTTTATTCGCCAAACGCCGGAAGAACTGTAGTAGATCAAGCACTTGACCGATTTGGCATAGCTTCATCCCTTGTGGAGTCATTCGCTGCCAAAGTTTGAAGTCATCCAAAATTGGGCCAATTTTTTCCATGTTTTTGGCCCCTAAAATTTTTTGGGGGTAGGCCCCCTGAAATTTTGGACCAGCATTATAAAGTTCAGCCTACCACTGATCATCGTGCTAAATTTTGCACCGATCAGCCGATGCATCTTGGAGATTTTGCGTTAAAATAAATAAACATCTTGAGTAAAACATAAGTCCGCTCCGAAAGCTATCACTTCCGGGCAGACTAAAAATTCTTCAAGTTTTCTGGGCTTTTCCAAAGTCATTTATAAACTTAAAGGCAAAAAAGGTAAAGGTAGTCATAGCTTAGTGCAAAAAAGTAACTGGAATAACATTGGTAATCTGATGAGCACCGTAAGCTACCCCAGCATGGTCAGGAGAAGAGCTCCGGCTGCAAATGTATTTTATAGCATTTTTGCACCACAAAACCACACCGAGTGACAGTATTTTGTTTGTTGCAATTTTTGCCTGAGATTGCACAAAATTCCCTGATAATTCGCTGAGTATTTCAGGTTTGTGGCCACTCTGACAAACCATCGACATGATTCCTACTACTCTGCAGAATTCATTTTCCCTGACTTTCTAGGACAAAATGAATCGCTTTCCCTGACTAATTTGTTCATGCGAAATACCAATGTCGGCTTTCAATCGCTTGCAATTACACTAGAAACAAGAGTGGCAGAACAGATTTAAAACTGGAGGTACAAAAAGCTGCAAGAGAAACAAGCAAGAAAAAATTTTGAACTGTTGTACGCAGTCTGCGTACAACAGTTCAAAATTTTTTTCTGCATCTTTGTTAACTTTTGCACCCTGGTACTTTTGAATTCCTTGATTTTCTCTGATCCTCTGATTTTTCCCCAACTTTCCCTGACCGGAGGAACCGTCACAGACCTGCACTGTCGCTGCTACGAGATCAGCAATGTCATCCATGCCGTATAACGTGTAGTTGTGTACCAACAATCAAACTTCTACTTGAAAAATATATTATTACGCGAAATCACTTCATGCAGGACAAGTGATTCCACCTATGCCTGCACATTTATCTGTACCGCGGTCCATCTCTCTGTCTCTGTCGTCTGTCATGTTCATGCACCTGCTTAAACCGTTCGGCAGATTTAGACGACATTTGGCTTGTACACTTGTGGGGTAAAATGACACAATAATGGGGTTGGTAATTCCCCAAAAGACTGAGAGATTTGGGAGTCAAACCCGCAGCCAAAACAAGCAATTGCAAACTGTAGCCAAACCTAAGTCCTATGCAGCCACGGTCCAGCAGATAAAAAATGAATAAGGGGAGACTCCACCTTTTGCCAAATTACACTGCTCCTTGTTACTGTCAATCTCACTATTAGTACTGCAACATCAGATCAGTGAAGAAACTTGCTGTTTACCAGTAGACTTTGGGATTGCGCTGGACAATGTCTCGTTCAAGATTGGCAGCAAGATCTTTGTCATTTCCACTCGGAGAAAACTTGGCCTCTTTCTCCGCACTATCTTCCGGTCCCGTTGGCTGCAACACATCATTGTTTTTTCGTACAATAAAACAAGGAGAATAATGAATCTTAAGTTATTTGCTAGTAATCAATGAGCTTATGGAGAGGCGTCCAGACAGAAAGATAAAATGGAGAATCCAAAATTAAGTTAAAATAGTCCATCATGATTTGCCTCTGTACACTGCAGCAGTCTGGCAAATATACAAGTTACATCCAAGTCATGAGGATGATGTAATGCACACTGGCAGAGCCCTACAAGCACAGCCCCTGATGTCTTTTCATACTTCAAATTGATGTTCTTAGTTTTACTAAAAAACATTTTTGTTTCATTCTCATTACTAGAGCGGCAAAAATTAATCACACGATGAGTCTTTAAAATGTTCTTAATGGTTAACAAAAGTTCTAACCATTAAAATTTGACCTAAAGTCAAATCAATGAAAACACCACAAAGCATCCAAATTCTGAAATTTCTTATAAAGTCAGCTATCAAAAAATTTAATCATTACCAGCTACAGTGGCTTCTATCCCCTAAATCTAGAATCAAAATCTAGCACAGGCCCCCACTTTCAGACTCAAGTTCCCTCTTTTGGGCTCCTTCCCCTTGCCTTCTTGCCTCCGGGGAGCCTTCCTCTCCATCCATCCCCTTTTCCCCCTATTCCCTTCCGTATGCTTTATCCCCCCTTTCGCTCTCCATTCCCTCCTCCCATTCTTGCTGCCCTGTGAAAAATAGCGGCAGGGAAATTTTTTGTTAAAAGTGTTGATTGCTCAATGAAAAATAAAGGAAACTCTTAATCTACATCTCTTAACCTACACCCTTAACAAAACTTCCCCCTCCTATTTTTCACTGGGCGCAAGCTGCACTCACCAAGCATAGGAATAAAAGCCGCTAACCACCTATGACCAGAAATATTAAAGTAACTGTAGAACAGCAAATTTCACCTTGGCATTTCTGCTGGACGGAGCACTTGACTTGCGTCCACCTCGCTGAGACTCTGGGGCCGAGGATCGGGAAGCTGGAGTCCGGAATTTACTCGCCGGCTCGGCGGGCTTTTTAGCAGGCATGCCACGACCTCGAATGTTTGGTGATGGCCTGAAGCAAAGAAATACAGATTAACACTGTACAAGATACTGTACCCAATAAGCATTTAAGGCTAATCGAATTATTGCTAAGTTAACTAAAGCACAACAAAAATATTTTAAGATACAACAGGTTTACACCTCTCAACTCTCTTATTAAACAGTTTCATCATAATGGGCTATTTTGATTTTTCTGCTACAGAGTGGTCTGTTTTAACTAGCAAACTGTAAGTCTGCATGACCTTGATGACAATAAACAACACGGACAAGCACTACAAAACATACAATCCCTTCACTTTTTGACATAAGTAGGTACTTAGACCAAAGTTTAGTCTCAGCGAAAGTCTAAGTCAAAGCAGACCAAACAGATCCTAATGCTTAGTCAACACCATTTGGCTAGCATGGTTAGCACAACACACTTCACTTTTCATGTCTACCTCTAGCAGGACACATCGCAAAAAGCCGATATCGGTACTGGTATTTGGTATTGGTATCGGCAAGACCCAATAATATTGGGTATTGGGTACTGGGTAGCTTTTATGGTATCGTTCTAACCTCAGACTAAATCACAGAAACTCAATGAAGTGTGAAAAACCAGGAACACTACAAGCTGCATGTAAAAATTGAACTAGAAGACTTTCAACAGATAAAACCACTGAAGACTGAGAAAGCAAATATTTCTACCACATATATACTACTTACTGCAGCAATTCAAAACAGCTATTTAAGCAAAGACTACCAGTAAATCATAGTAAATCAAAGAAGCAAAACACATAGGAAAGAAATGAGACAAGTCGACAAACCGAGTCATGGGGTCCCACATCTACAAGAAATTTGTTGTAAAATCCAGACAGGCTAACAGAAATCATTCCAAGAAAAACAACAGTAATTGCCGATATGCCAAAACACAAAACACTAGTCAGTAAATAAGGGTTTGATGAATACACATACAGCTTATAACAAAAAAGATAATCTACCGAGGTTCAACTGGCGTTGGAGGTGGCCAGACATCAGGATCCCTGGTTGGTTCTTCATACTGCCGAGATGGTTCAGCCCCACCAATGGCACTGGCCTTCGGACTGTCACTCTTGAGACTTGTCAGTGTTCCACATATGTCCTTGATGATTTCACTTTCCTGCGCTATTTCCTGCCTTGCCTTAGCAACACACAGTACAGACCGATTACCAGCCAAATGCCCAGTGTCCATTGTTGTACAAAGTTATAAAATGCACCCCAGTACAAAATACATGATAAAATGCACCGACTTACATCAGAAATAGAAGATGACCAGGCATTTTTCAACTTTTGTCGACTTGGTTTAAATAGAAGTTTCATGCAAAAATCCAGCTGTAGTCCATACCATGCTCGTAAAAAGTAGCCTCAAACATGATACAGAGTTTTACAGACTGCAATTAGTTATCAGTGAATAGGGATGGAGCAATGGTACGCCACGCGCTTAGAGGTTAATTTCACCGACAATGTGCTGTATAAATCCACATTTGCTTGGCTTTGCTTTACTACTAATGCAAGTGATGCAATATTAACAACATATGTACTCTGCATATATCACAGCATAACTGACGGGACAGGGTCAACAGCAATGCTGCTAACTTCACAAAATTCCGATTTTTCTGGTCAACTATAAAACTCAACAATTCCACAACACACTGCACTGTTACATGAATTTTCACACCCATCATGACCATGCAAAAACCAAGTTTTACGAAGCTGCAGTTTGGGGACAGTCAGATAATCATGTAGCAACAAGGCAGGGATGGGACAGATATGATGGGGAATGAGTGGAGACTAGAGATAAATGCACACACTAATGCAATGCTAAATGCTTTCTGTAGAACTAATAGACTACCGTATATTAGTTTGTTCTGCATTACAACATCTAAATCAATAACACATAGCATTCAACTGTTTGTACTTCACTCAGTCACTCAGAATAAAGCAACAAACAAATTTAATTATATTTAATATATAAATTATTTAGACACTTCTAAGCGATAAAATTTCGCAAAGTGACTAACAATTAGGAAATGCAAACCCGCCAGGTATTTTTCAAACCCAGGTTTATGGGTTTGACAGCCTCCAAACCCGGGTACCCAAGTTTAGAGGTGGGGTACCCGGTGGGTGGCCGATAGTTACCGTAGTGTAAACCTACACTTAATGGACACGTCAGATGCAGACTCGCGAGTAGGGAGACGTGTAAACTAGACTGTAAGCAGTTAGATGTATGAATGTGAATTAAAACAATACAAGATCTATAAGCTTATTGCCACTATTGTCCATCATAGTAGAGTTAGACTCCATGAGATCTGAGCATTGAGCATCGACTAATAAGCGTAGGAAAACCTTGCAAAGAAAATACGAGATACGGCCAGTTTTTCGTTGAAAAGCGCACACTTTTCTTACCTTTTCCATTCAACTCCAAATTTTAAACTGTTTCTCTTGCACTGCATCGTCAAATTTTGCAAGCCTAGGTTACTTAAGACAGAGCTAATTATTCGTGTAAAAAGCCTTTCTGTATCTACCGGTTACGGCGGTTAGTCGCACTACATGTGCATCCGCTATAAACAGACAGACAGACAGGCAGACAGACCGATGACAACTCGTACCAAAAGGCCAGGCCTTCAAGCTTACAGCCTAACATTTGGCTCAAAAAGTACATGTAAAAGCTATCTTTAGCAATTTTATACTGCATAGGCCTACTAATTAACACCTAAAATTAAACCCATAAACCCGGGTTTTTGTCGCTCTCAAACCCGGATTTACGTGTTTGAAAACGGCTGGGTTTTTCGGGTTTTTGGGTACTAACAATGCTCAAAAGTATCTCTGTTTAACTTTGTTACTTAAACAATTCTCAGTGTATTATTATAACAAAAAAACAGCAAATGAAAATATAATTTCTTACAGCACAAAGCATTGTAGCAAATGTTAATAGTGTACCTGCTGCCATTTCTGTTTTTGAATAAGATCTGCATGTGATGCAAGATGTTTCTGAATCTGCTGTAGCGCCCCCTGGTAGTAAACCTGCGAAGTCTCGTAGCTGCCAAGCAGAGCGTTCTCACGAGCCGACTTGATGTTCTCTTGGATCTCAGACAAAACCGATGATGCCATACTTGACTACTTTCACTGCAACACATGACACAAAGCAATTTGTATAAGAGCCCACCTTTTGTACTGACTAGAGCCCAGCTCAGGGTGAGCCACCCATACTAGTAGTAGATGTTAGATGTCGACTACTCGTACAGTCTACCCGTTGCCATATCAACACACTGCTGACCATGCACACCGGACTAGAGCCTTCAACTTGTGGAGCTTTGCACTTAATGCTGGATGCCTTTACCTTTTAGTTACTTATTTAATATCAAAACTGTACTACTTCTGGTTTCAGTAAATTAGCAGGCAGATGTAACTGTTTCCACAAGCATGGTGCAACTGCCGAAAAAAACTATGCACCACAAACTGAGGTCAAATCACTGCTGACAGCAATAGTAAATGGACTAGCTGTTACTCTTTGCCCCACTTTTTACACAACTAAAACCTTTAAAATGGGAAAGCATTTACCTACAGGCTGCAATTCACCTATAACTACATGGCCACGACTATGCTAAAATACATCACAAAGTCGATAGCAAGTCATAAAGTCAGTCACTAGCCACAGGTTCCCGAAAACGTATTCATAAATCATACATGCATACACATGAAATAGCTGGGATTATATTAATTATTTGTTCCTGGTATAATATATAACGTCACTATGTAGATATAGTGCATAAACAGAATAACTTAAACCACTACCAGAGAGCAGAGTTGTGCCTCAGTGGCATGAGTGCAGCATACAGTGTGCATTACAAGCGGTACATTTAGCATTGCCGGTTTCACTACCTACGATTTTGCCCTTAACGTTCGTTTTAGATCTCCATGATGTGTACTCATGTACGATAAAGGAATGCGCCTACGAGAATGATCGAAAGAATCCGCCGAGCTGATTGCTGGGCTAATTAATTCAGCTGATCTACTGCCATGTACATCAGTCACATTTACCACTGGCTGATCTGGTACAGCAAATCTTTCAATTAAGTTGGGCTGTACCACTCATCCATTTTTTGAACTAAACTGTAAGACAGTGGTTATTTGCACTCCGGAGTGCGCGTATCCACCGATTGGCCTATTCGCACTCTTGGCAATAATCGATATCCCATAGGTGGCGCTAGCGTTGCGATACTAGTGTTATTGGACAGCGTAGCATTATTGCTTTTGGTTTAGTATTAAATTTAGACTTAGATTCAAAGTTTAGATTTATTACTTAGTATCGCTTATTCAGTTTTTTAGCTATTAGATTTTTAGCGTGCGAATTTAAATATAATTCATGCAATTATTTCACAAAAGATGTACATCCGTATAAAGGTTGCAAAATTGGTAACATATGCAAACAGCATGCTGCTAGGCTTCATAGGCTGCAGGCTGCTGCTGCATACACTATCTCTTACGGCAGTACACGTGGAGCGGTATGACTAATTACCATTTTGGAAGAATGACGAAGGCAACAGAGAAAATGATAAACAAGATGGCATGGAAAATAAACGGTGACTGCAGCGACGGCAAAAAAAATCTCCTGTTTTCGCTATCGCCTTCGTTGTCCATTTGTTTTCCCATCATCTTTCCATCTCATACGACTTCAACACGTCGTCAACATTTCCGTCTGTTCGTTTTTGCTATACAATCGCCGATCTTGGCCTTTGACATCTCTGTCCGTTTGCCTTATGGACCATCTTTGCCTTCCTTTCGTCTTCGACGTCGTCTTGTCTGTCGTTATGGTCCTTCTTCTTCTTCTTCGACGTATGGTCGAACTTCAACAAGTTGAAGATTCCTGACCAGTAGTGGTTGTGGACATGCCAGCAGTGCTGAGTGCGTAAAAAAACCACGAGGTGTCTAGGTGCAGAACTAAGCGTTAATTAAAATGAGATGTGTCTCTGGCTCCTCACGGAAGGGTCGCGACTCCCTTTCACTGGAATCAGTGGAATACCACAGACATGACAATTAGAATAAAATTAAATAAAATTAAACAACTATGCCTGTTTTTGTTTACACTGACGTGTGTCTTTACATAGACGTGTGGTCCATTGTGGTAATTAGTCATACTCCGCATGGAGTGCGAATAGGCGGAGATTATTATTGGCCTTATTCACACTCTAGAGGGCGCGCTAATAACCTCCGCCTATTCGCACTCCGGAGTGCAAATAAGGCCAGTCAAACTGGAAATAGCAAATTTATTTGCACAATTTCTGTCTGGAAATGTAGTAAAACATACAGACCCAGGTAACATAAGCGG
>Ga0209367_1006262_pt1 | contig 16484 bp, 10 predicted proteins | sample WorMetLIZISLAND2_FD_187412 | JGI IMG/M metagenome (GOLD analysis project Ga0209367, IMG submission 187412) | Marine gutless worms symbiont microbial communities from Max Planck institute for Marine Microbiology, Germany - Olavius geniculatus... ... | reverse complement strand
TGATATTTATGTAGCACCAGTATGCAGAGCTGCAGAGGTGCTGAATTTGCTCTACTCTCACACCGGGTTCACCTACTACTCCTAGCCCCCTGCCCTCCAACTGACAGCATTCTGAGATTAATGACTGTCTGGAGGATAGCAGAGAAGATTATTAGAACTGCCATTACCATTACATATGCACAATTATAATTGGCAGTTCTTACAATTTTAGCTTCTGGTCGTTTTTCATGCTTTGTGTTTAATAAAGGTTAAGCTTATGTTCTGTTATTATGTGTATGTGCATTTTTGCCTAGAAAGGCCATCCTCGAAATGACCTATACTGTGTTGGGCGGGACGTTAAACGCTACTCACTCACTCACTCACCTACTACTCATATACATGACTGGTAATCTGTAACAGCATATAATCAACCACCTATGTCAACTCGGCCTTCTACTTCTCTGTGGTAGGTTAATTGAATATCAACCTACCTGGCTGGCATTAGGGTGGGGCACGTTCACCTGTGTTGAGTGGCAGGCAATACTATGATCTAGTATGGCAGGTGAAACTCCATCGCTTTGAGATGGGTTTTTGTGAAGAGCTGTATAGACCGTTTGACCTTTTTAGCCTATAACGTTGCTCGTTGTTCTAAGCTGTGTTTGCTGCATTGCAGTGCATTTCTCAGCGGGATACGGAGCCGGTCGGGCTCCGCATCAATGCGTGATCGGTAAGTAACTATGCAGCCGACTTGCTGACTCTGACTACCCACTATTTATCCATGCATGCAGCGAGCATTCTGCTTACGCAAAGTTCATACAGAGTCAGAGAAAGTCGTGTTAAGTCATTGATCTCAAAAGTTAGTATTATTTCTAGATCTGAAAAGTACTGTAATAAGGCCAATAAGCCATGGTCCTGATTCAGTGACTTTTTTGGCTGATTTTTTGGTGAAATTTATCCAGGAATTTTGCTTTCTTGGGGTCTCGGAAAGTCCAGGAAAGCAGTGATAGCAAATCAGTATGAACCAAGCTTGCACTGTTGGCTCATGAAATGCCAGCAATTGGTTTATTTGACATCGTTCATTTGTATGTTCGTGTTTGTGCCATGTAGTGTGTTGTCCATCATTTTAGCTTAGCATTTACCTGGCTGTAGACTTGTGCTGTGCTGCTAGTTTGCTCACTTTTTTTAGCTTGTTATCATGCGGATCCTTGAATAGAAGTTCTCAAAAGTCGAGGCAAAAATTGACAATTTGACGAGCAAAGTGAAAATAGTGTAAACTGGAATGGTTACAATAAATTGATTTATGTTGAAACTGGCAGCTAGCGAGAGCTCATCTTTGTTGCAAACAGTGTGGCCATCTGGCCAGTACAACACATCTGATAATTATTCAGTGGCACTCAAAATAAATTTGAAGTTAACATAGGTTGTTGAAAATCCACAAAGCTTTGCTATCAGTGCATACTAACCTGTTATGTTTAGTAGTTTGTATCTGTTGTTTGCATGAGATTTTGTTCGATTTCACTGCATACACATCTATCTTGAAAAAGCTGAACTATCCAGAAATTGTTGGGCTGCAGTGGTACAAGCCAGCATTGGGACTAAAAGTTTAAATACTTATACTTATTGAATAGATGTATTTGAATAGTTTGTTGCCAGATATGGTCAGATATGGAACTTCTTAGCTTGGAAAGTTGTAATAGAATTTGACCTGGTACAAACTCAGCCAAGTTGTGTAAGGCCTGGAGGTTTCACAGGAAAGTGGCTGGAGTGGGCCTAAGAATGAATGGGAAAATGAGTTGTTTAGTTGGTCTGGGCAATCGGCTCATGATATACAATGTCATGACAGAGTTACCGTTTATGGAAAAACTGGGAAATGTCCAGAACTTTGACTGCTGTCAGTGACAAGTTGGGGAACGGATAAAAAGTTAGGAGTTTTCAGGGAGAAGTCTTGTCTTGGAAAACTTATTTGGGTTAGCACTAATATTCAGTAGCGTATTGGTGACATACTATTTTTGTGGTGCATTTTTTGGAGTATTGTTATTACACAGTTAAACTACTATGTTTCATTTGTCTGTTATTAGTGTGCATGGTGTGGAGAAACAGTGTGGCAAAGTGTCAGGGAAATGTCCGGGAATTTCAAAGTGCTAGAGAATGGTCACCTTTTATTCGTTGTTATTGTTTTGAGTTTTTTGCTCACATTGCCATACGTATGAATGTTTGTTGCTTTTAGCTGGATTGTTCATTTGACGTATTTATTTTTTTTCGCAGTTTTGGCAGCTTTTTGAACACTTTCAGCACATTATGTCTCAGCTTATTCTATTCTCAGTCACAAAAAATTGTGAATTTGAAAATAGAATTTCGAACTAGAAGTGGTCATATATTTCAAACATTTGCTGTAAAAACGGACAATACAGCTACTGTCTGCTGATGGTATAGAATACTGATTGCTTGTCCAAAATCCACATAAGAATCCGGGTCACCAACAAAATGGAAACACTTTTTTGAGCCATACCCACCCTCTCTATAAATGCAACATTATTGCTTCTTGGTTTGTTCACAGCATAATGGTGCATTGGTGCTATACAAATGTGTTTTGGTTGATTGACTGTTAGACGATTTATTCAAAAATCCTTTGACAATTTTTGGAATAATCTAGCTGATCGAAAATTGACTTGACCCCAAAATGTGACCTGATATGTAGCTCTGATTTGGCAGAAGGAATCAATTGAACTGAGTTGGTTTGAGCTTTCCAGGGTTGGCCAAGTCGTTTGCAACAGTGGGTGGCAATGAGGTGTGTTTTTTTTTGGGGGGGGGAGGGTTAATTCACACGTCAGAACGTATTTGCAGTTTTTCTGCTTATGTTGCGTCAGTTGATAACTAACCTTGTGCATGTTGTTGACTGTTGTATATAACGCAACAGTCTATTGTCACATTTTTGTTACTTATTATTACTTGTGTTGTTGTTGCGTTTCCATTCTAATTGACCGTGTTGTCTGTCTGTCTGTTTGTTCGTCTGTCCGTCCATCTTTCTGTCTTGCACGGCCTTTGTCTTGAAGCAGGAAAACCAAAATTGGTGTGAAAGTTTTCCAGTTCTGGAGTAACAAGTTTGACAGTTGTTAGTTCAAAAGGTCAAAGGTCAGGGTTAGAGTTGTGTAGCTTTGGACGGACAGCTGCATAGCATGTTGGCATTGGGTTGAGTTCTTTCTTGTTTTATCTCTTTACTGCTTTGGTGTCGTTGCTCTAGCATCTTATTTGCAAAAAATTTTGCTACAGAAATTTGTGTGAGTTTACCCTGCAGGCATTCAACTTAATGTCGAATAATGAGCTATCACAAGCAGTACCTGTAGTCAGTATTTTGGTATTTTGGATGTTGAAGATTATATCCTTGGTTTTTATGCTGCATTTTTACATTGGTGTTTTGGAAGTTCGTGTAAAATTTTGAAATTGTGTACTCATTAACAGCAGCATTTTAAAACTAATTTTAAGCTTTGAATATTGTAATTTGTCAATAAGATATATAAATTTTTTAGATGACAATCTTTACTTGTTGAAAATGTCATTCTGAATATACAAGACTTTTCTTGGTACAGTTACCTATTAGGCTGTTACTCATTTGTGCTGGATTTTCAGTTTAAGCCTTTTGAGATCTAGTGACCGTGACCTTTTACCATCTGTTACTATCGTCTGTCATGTCTTGATGTTTAACCTTTGTCTATCTGCTATATGCTCCTAAACAGGGTGAATTGCTGATCTGTGTGCAGTACGACCAGCAAGAAGAAGCCGAAGAAACCAGTGGAACTGCTGCAGAAACCTGTGGACTACAACCGCAGTGTGTCCGGTAATTCTTGTCTCTGAAAAATACAATGAAATATGCAGAAGAAGAAGAAAACGATTTTGCATAGAGAGTTAGATGCAGTGTGTTGGAGCTCATTTTCTTTTTTCTGTGCTTTTGAAACCATTTAAGCTAGCATGCAGCCAAAGTCGGCCACATGGCCAGCTCTATTAACAGCCAGCACCTTTTTGCCAACTGGTTCAGTATTCCAGCTGTCCTGGCTACAGTTTTTACTGTTATGCAGAACTTGCCATTTTTTCTTCGCAGTCGCCATAACCATCGCCAGTACTCCTTTTGCCTTCCCACGCATGGATGGCCAAGCTGAGTTGGCCTGGGTGGCCTGGTCAAATACGAAGACGGTATCCACGAATGGTTACTCATCTAAGTACTGCACCTTAATAAGGTGTCCAGGTGCAAAGTCGTTTTTATGACTTGGAAATGAAATGAATATCACTCCAGTGTTAAGAAATTTTAAAATTTTAGGCACTAAGTAGTAGTTCCTGTTGTTGCTGTTGTTGTAGTTTTAGTTGATGTTTTTGTTGTTATTGTAATTGATGTAGTAGTAGTAATTGATGTAGTTGTAGTAGCTGTTGTTGTAATTGTTGCAGTAACATTCGTTGCTTTCATTGTTATAGTTGTAATGGTAGTTGTTGTATTTTCTTTGTTTATTTGTTGTAGTTCTTGTGGCTGTTGTTGTATTTGCAGTAGTTGTTGTAGTAGTTGCGCAAGTTGTGCTATGTATGTATTTGTGGTTCCCACCGTACAGCCCCTGTCTTTGTTGATGTCTGCTATCGTTCTCACGTTCCAGTCACACAGCAGGATGCCAGTAGTAGTACTAGTAGTAGTAGTGGTAGCACTAGTAGTTGTTGTTGTTGTAGTTCCTGTGATACAGTCTTTGTTTCTGTTAACGTCTGTTTTGATTGACACGTTACAGCCACATACTGGGACACCAACAGTAGCAGTAGTAGTAGCTGCAGTAGCAGTACTACTATTAGCAGTAGTAGTTGTTCTAGTTGTGGTTGTAGTTGTTGATGTTATTGTTATTTTAGTTCCCACGGTACAGTTCCTGCTTCCATTGACAAAGTAGTAGTATCTTAGTACTAGTAGTTGTAGTAGTACTATTAGTAGTAGTAATTGTTGTTGTTGTAGTTCCCGCGGTGCAGCCTCTGCCGCTGTCGACGTCCGCTACAGTTGACACATCACAGCCTCACACTGGCACACCAACAGGTCATGGTCACGATCTTCAACTACGAATTCACCCTCATGAGCGGTCAGTTGCCTCTTTCCCCTTGTTCCACCTGTGTATCTCAGATGTTTCACTAGTGTTTTCAAGTGACACATGCACGGCATTGATATATGGCATAGTGATGGATCCAGAAAATTGTTCCTGGAGTGGGCTGGTCATACAATGCCAAAAGCTGTTCTTTCCAGTCCAAAAGTTTTTTTTGAGGGAGCCACGAATTGTCTGGGAGCATTGATTCTTCAATGGAAGTGGAGTTCTAGGTGTCAGATTGTGCTAATTGGGTAGGTGACTAGCTAGCTGGGTGATTCTGACTAATGAATGTATTGTGAAGTGATATACGTCAGGTCCGCAACAGATTGAAACTTCAAACTATGCATATGAGTACAGTATGATGGGAGCTTGATGCCCATAGGTACAGTTGACAGTCGTTACAATGCACCAGTTTGTTGACTGTGTTGATGATTTTGGAGACAATTTTATGCAATTCTGTGCAAGTTTTAGTGATTTTAAAAATCTCAATGGCAAGATTGACAAAACTGAAAACTGGCTTAGGTTTCTGGGGGACAGTGTTATTTTTCCCACCCTTCCCCTGCTGATTTGTCATCACTTTGGGAGTAAAAATACCTATAAGTTCCATACAGTTTTACTGTGCCAATTAGCAAAGTTTGTGCATGTGCCACTGAAAAGCTGCACTGTTTCATTTTTTGTGTAGATTAGTTAGTTTAGAGATAATGCACTGGTGCTGTGGTTTGGTGTGGTGTGTTGTGGATATGGTGTTAATTACTTTTTGGTGCATTTTTTTCGTATTTAATGTAGAGGCTTACAAATATATGGCATACATAAAATACACTTATGATTGTCAGGATGATTTTTTCTAGATTTGCTCAATGATCGGTATTTGAGCAGCTCCGTGTATAATTTTATCCTAAAATTAGTTAAATTGTTTGATAAAACAACCTTGCCAGTGTCATTAGTCAAAGCCAGCATTTACAATCTTTCTTGTTTATCACATTTTTGTTACTTTGCTTACTAACTTGGTGAATTTTGAGTAACATTTGTTGCAAAAAAATAATACGAGTCAGTTGAATTTTTTAACATTGTTAATAATTAGCAGGATTAACCAAACCCATAACATATGGTCACCTATTAACGTGCGTTTGGATATTTCGGAAGCAAGAGTTTGTGTTTCGGCATTGCGTTCAGAACATCGTCACGGAAGCCCCGCCCACTTTCTGAAAACCTGCCAATCAATCGGCTCAGCCTGGATATGTCATCTTATCAGCAGCCGGCATTGCCTGAGACGCCAAGGTGGGTGTGGCCTGAGCTGCCTGGTAGTCTCTTCGTTGTGTCATAGAGAAAGCGCTGGCTTTGAGTGGTTCTGGCTTTGAGTGATTAGCTCGAGTTAAGATTAACCTGAACGTACAGTAGATTCTGCCCAAGGCTTATTCAGCACCAGATATTTTTGTATCGTTCTTTTTTCTTTCTTTCTTGCAACTTACATTGCACTTTTGTGCGACTGTCCTGATAGGTGCATCATGGTTTTTGTGTATTTGTCTTACATGGGCTGTTGATTTGAAAACAGAAGCCACTAGTAAAAAAACAAAATTGCATGAGCGTTACCCAGAGCAGACATAAACAGTGTGCCAATTTTTGGTTGAAAAGGTTAGGGTTTTGGTTTGGGTAGTGTGCAGCTGTAAGCAGATTGCCACATATTGTGTCGGCAGTGGCTCAAAATATTTTTTCCAGTTTCGTTAGACCTCTGCCCATGTTAAATGTGCTGCAGGCGTTATGTTTCTATAATAGTGCATCCAAATGTACACCCGTGCTTTAGTCTGTCCATCATTGATGTTGTTTATTCAGTGTTTAATCAATATGATCAGTTTAACTGACCAATTCCATAAAAGTTTTTGTGGACACTGTTCATGCCAGTGTAAGTGAGAATTGTGGAGTTGAACTTTGCGGTCCAGCTAATCTTTCTGTTTTTGAATCAGCGCCATCAAAGCGCTGTAGGATCATTACATTAGATCATGTTTTTATATTGTATTGTACTAGCTTATGCTGTCAGCTTTTGGCAGTTTTAAACACCCTTTTGCATGATTTTGTTTACCGACAATAGCACATTGATTATGCCTGCCAGTGTTAGATCCTAAGGCATCGCATGCTATTAGCTAAGGTCCTGTTGCTACTAATGTTTCACACTATATCTCTTCCCTGCGCACTGCGCCTCAATGTTTAAGTGTTATCTAAGTAGATGTGTTGCATTTTGCTGGCATGCTGTAGTGCAGCACTTATAGTTTCTACATGTGGTGGTTCATTAAAAATATGGCAGTTTAATTTTTGTACCATTTCATATATTTTACATATAGCTGCACTGTTTTAAGTAAGTAAGTACGTAAATTTGTATAGTGCACAATGTCGCGGGAAAACCTGCTGACTCTGTGCAGAATTAAGTTTCGGTTGAAGTGGTGCATACCTTATTGAGATTAATCCCATGCAGTACACAACGAATTTACATAGCACAGATTACAACATCTTTCTAATGTGCTGAAAGATCACAGTCAGCGACTGGAAGTTTTAAATAGCATTTAAATGCACTTCGTCTGATTCATCATCGAAAGCAAACTGCCTGATATTTCTGGATCACCAATTCACCATGTGTGTCGTATACGTGTTGTTCATAGATGACACATGGCTGACGTTTAGACCAGTTGTTGTTGTTATTAATTGTGTTAGTCTTAATACGAAGGTGATCGTTGTCACTAATGCACAAGTATATATTGGCGTATGCTGGCATTTGGTGCATGTTACTTACTCATCGAACAACTTACACTGTAGCATTCAGGCGTCAACTCAAGACTTGCTATTCTAACCTAATTTCAACATCATCTGAGCTTTATCTCTTATATTCAAGCGCACTTGCATGCAGTATGCTACTGTGCAGTAATATTTCTTGTAATTGTAGTTTTAAAGGCAGCATATGCGTTTTCGTTACTTAACTTGGACATTTTTAGGGCACTGATGTATATAGTGCATGAGGGCCTTTTCTGGCATTGATGTGGTATATGAATTGACGTTCTACTTACTTATTTACTTGGTTACTTACCATTGTCGGTATATTTGTTGTCAGCATATTTGCATCGTATTAACGGTGCACAGTGTGTCACGGCATGAATACGTTGTTGTACAGGTGGTCCCTTGGTAACATCGGTCCTCTTACTGCTCGTGTCATAGATTTCGGGTTGGTACATAGCTGCTGTCGTGGTGGCTGTATATAATAAGCTCTCAGTAGCTTTAGACATACACTATTCCGTCACTTCTGCTTCTTTTCCTATAACTGCTGGGCCTGCTTTTGTGTAACTGGCACCTTGTGTTCTTTGATTGATGATGTTTATTATTGTGCTGCTGCCATCCTTATAGACCACATTACGGGTATTCTTTGTTTGTCTGTCTGTTTGTCTGTTCTGTCGTTTTGCCCGGGTGGGCTTTTTAGTTGAAAGTCAAAAGACAGAAAACCAAAATCTGTTTGAACATTTCCCAGGTCTTTTGCAGCACAACTGATTCCCTCTACTTCATACCTCTGGTCTGTCTATTTCTGTCTCATGTTCTTGCCTTCTGCTTACACGTTTCGATGGCTTTGGATTTCACTTCGCAGGTACACTTATGGGATTCAGTGACACATTGTGTCAGATGGGTCATTCACCCCCTCAGGTGAAGGGGAGATTTTGGGGTCCAGTTTCTAGCCAAAACATGCAGTTGATTTTGACCAATATGAAAGATGATTTATGATGCACTAGGTAACAGCAGTGATTAGTCATTTTGCTTCACATACCACATTACTTTGATCATTGTTATTATTATTAAGCTGAATCGTTTTTGCGCTGTAATTGATTCCGTTTTTTACACATTTCTCTGTAGCGTGGTTTGTCTGTCATCTGTTTTCTGTCCCCCCTGTTTTTCAATAGACAGCATTATCACATTGATGTCTGTCTGGAGGATAACAGGGAAGATTATTAGAACTACCATTATGTTAATTACATATGCACACGTATAATGGAGTTCTTACAATTTTAGGTTTAGCTTGTTCTTTTTGTGTTTTGTGTTTCTGTAAAGGTTAAACTTACTGTTCCGTTATTATGTGTTTGTGTGCACTCCGCCTGGAAAGGCCGTTCCCGAAATGACCTATACTGTGTCGGGTGGGACGTTAAACCCTACTCACTCACTCATTCTGTTTTCTGTCACATTCTTGCTTCTTGCATAACCATTCTATCGATTTTGATGCCATTTGGCAGGTACAGGTCAGATACAATTGTGGGGCCCAATGGGAACGAGAAATTCTGGTTCAAATATGTAGCCAAAACATGCAATTGCAAACTGCTGCTGTCAGCTGGTGTATGGAATTTAAGAGTTGCGACCATAATTTCGCCTTTTGCTCCATTACTAATTTCTGTATTATTGTTATTATTAAAAGGTAAAAAAAGGTAAAGATCGTCAATTTGTATAGTGCATCGTCACATATACACGCCTCTAATGCACTTTCGTCACTGACGAGAGCCGCCGGCCGCCCAGCCGCCGCTTGCAGCCTGCAGACACAGGCTAGCGCAGCGGCCAGGCCAGACAGCCCCATATTATTATCGGTGTGGTTACTATTATTTTTAGATTATATCGCAGTTTATATGTTGCCTCAGGTTTTAACTAATTACTTCTTGCTGCTGATTGCTGATTATTTGCCACAGTTATTCACCCTGCAATTCCTGGTTTGTGAAGGGTTAATCCATATGTTGTTGTGCACTTTTGCCATTGCAAGATTAATAGCTGTGTAGTTGCTTCATTGTAGAGTATTAACAGGTGTTGGGATTATAACGGTGTCTTGGTGTAGTGGTTAACACGTCTGTCTCAATCATCAAAGTTGCTTTTTTTGGACCCAGTTAGTACTTGGATGGATCACTGTTTTGGCCAGGTAAACCATCTTGGTATGTAATCAGCCACCCAGGTCAACTCGACCTTTACTTTCTGTGGGACGTAAAATGTGTGTCAGTTTTTGGGTTGAGTAGTAATAAAAATGATGATGGCAAATGCAGGCACTGCAGTTGTCTATAGGCTGATGATGTGTGGCTCAAGCTGATTGGCTTGGTCCAAAGGTTGGCGGTCATCGAACACTGGTTTACCTTTGTCAAATAAACTGTGTGAACTCTTGCAGTGGCTCTGTCATGATGACAGTATCGTAAACGTCACTGTCAACAATTAAAATTATTATTCCATAAATTTTTGGCCAATGTTTTGAAGTTTGGTATTGCTTCGGTCTGGAAGTCGCTGTTGTATAACTGAATGTATTTTAGCTGATTGATTCATATGTCTCTGTTTTGTATACAATTTTCCAAGCTGTATATAATCATGTTTTCAGAGCAGCTGGAACAGTAGTGTGAAAACTGTTGTAAATGTGACGATGTGACAGTCGTAGACAGCAGACTTTGATTGGTTGATTGACTGACTGACTGACTGAGTGATTATTTTTATCACACTTTTGCATTTTGATGTAAACAAACTGTGCTATTAACATAAGTCTCAAAGCACCGGCTGTTGTTGAACTAATTGTGTCTGGTTTGTAAGTAGAGTATCTCCATCTCCCTGCTTGTGTCTGCGTGTGTGCATTTTCAATGATCGATCTTCTCTGTTTCTCTCTGTCTGCCTATATATTTATTGTTTTGTTTGTTTATCTACTTACTTACTTACTTACTACGATTATTCTCTGACATTCTTCAAACTTGTCATCTGTGTCTATAAGTAGAAATAGACACATCACGGTTGCTGTTGCACAAGCCATAATGATATATGCTGTTTGCACTCAGAAACATGGCAGGCAAACTAGCAGTTTGATCTAGCACATAAACATAATGAACTGAAATTGTTTCAAACGAAACCAAAATAAGAGAAATATGGTTATTCGATACGTTTGATCAGCAGTAGTGGTCCTGGTAGCTGTCATTTAGGACATTGTATAGTGCTTCAGGTTATGAATCTGACTCGTCAAAGAATTGCTATAGCAAGTACCAGACCCTTACCTTCACCTTTTTACTTTTCTACTGTGTGATAGAAAATCAGAAAGTCGAGAAACAGTCAAGCAGTAGGGTAGAAATGTCTAGAAAAGGGAGACTATCTGTGTGTGTGTGTTTTTTTCCTCAGCAGTGAGCTTGATACGCCGTTGGGCAGCAGTGGACCTGCAAGTCCGGCAAGGTCTCCAGTGCCAGACATTGACTTCACGGTCCCAGACACGGGCAGCATCAAGGATGGAGGCTTCTACCTGCTGCGCAAGGACTCTGAGCGCAGGAACACACTTGTCAGAATCATGACCGACGACCAGGACGCCGTAAGTTGTTAAATGGTTAAATGGTTTCGCTCTTCGAGGGGAAACCCATCCTAGAGTTTACAGAGTGTCACCTGCCATATGCAATCACACAGTGTTACCTGCCACTCGACATCGGTGAACGCCCAACTTCAACTCTAGCCAGACAGGCCTGTAGTAGATTTTTTTACCCCAGAGGGGTGGAAGGCTGAGTTCACCTTGGTCTTTGCTGGTTATATCTGAGATGGTTTATTTGTCATTTATGCAGGTAGTAACTAACCACCGGGAGTTGAACTATTGACCTTATAATCGCAAGTCCAACATTTTATTACCAAGCCATCTGTCGAGCATGATTGGTTACCAGCTGCCTGCTTAATGTAATGAAAATGGTCACCCGTCCAAGTACTAAGCAGACCCGACATTGTGTTACGTTGAATGAATAAATGATGGTGCTGGCAATGAAATTAAACTATTTTTCACTGGTCAGATATAAGAGAAATGTGGAACTAATGTTGATGTGTGGAAAATTAAAAAAGTCAAGAAACTGTTAATTACTGGTGATAGGTGCTTGATGTCTTAAGATGGAAAGTATGTAAAACAGGAAGACTGGTGAGACTACTTTAGTGAATAACTGTTTTTTTTTATTTATGCTGTTAACATAATGATGTAAGAATAGGAAACTTAGTGACTTATTTGATGTAAGTTTTAGCTCGGTTGTGGATTCATGTTCATCTGGTGTTTGTTGAACTGTCTGTCTCTGCAGATTGCTGACAAATGGCTTCTACACATTCATCGAGATCCGTCCAAGCACGCCATCTCCAAGGTATACAATGTCATGATGTTTTCCTACTGCACTTAAAAGATTTGCTTACATTTGTGTGATATTCATCATTATACATTCATGATGAATGTAGTTTTGAGGCTGGCTATCACTGGTGTAGCCAGGATCTGGATCTATAGGGAGGAGAGGGGTCTGGTGAGGGGTCTCCCTCCCCATTAGGGGAAGGGTCTGGGGAGGAGGCTGTGCCTCTTCCTCAGAAAATGTTTTGATTTTTTGTGCTAAATCGAAGCATTTTTGTGCATTTTCCCCACTTTTTCGAGGCTCCTGGGGAGGGGGCACGTGCTTCCGGTGCCCCCCCTATGGCTGCACCAGTGCAGGCTATTGATGTGTAAAAATAGCTGGCTGATTGAATCGGCATGTTTCTTACAAGTGCTTTTGTGCCTGTGGCTCGGTGGTAAAATACATTTAGCTTACACTGGTTACAATGATTATTAGCTCGGATTGTGTGAAGCGAATATCTGAGCTGAGTTGTGGTCACTGTGTAACTGCTTATACGCAGACATGTTGGCAGCCACCCAGTGCTGTGCCGCATTCATCAAATGTTTTACTTTACGTTACTTTTTTTGGGTGGGCAGGTTATAGCACCTTTCCATTGCCCAATGCTGATGCCATATCATTTTAGCCCAATGCATGACCCTGATGTAACTGTAGATTATATTAGAATTTTATTGGTTCTTGAACCAAGTAAATCTTTGCAATGGTTCTTCCGTGATGACACTGATAGCACCATAAACATTGTTGTGGCTGTCATTGCCGCATGCATACAATACATATGGTGGTGTATGATAGACGGAATTCAGTCCTGGTAGCAGTGAAGATAAAACATATTTCTGTTGCTGGGTATATAGAGAGAGTTTTTACGCACGACAGTATGTAATGCTTCGCGCATCTTAGCCATCAGTGAGGTGTCTGTCTGTTCATCCATCTGTCACACCCTTGAACCCTATCAAAACGGTGCATAACAAGCACTGATCACGGGCTCTTTAGTTTTATCAACATCGATGACTTTGAACGATCTTGAACCCCCAGAAAAGGGGGTTTTGGCGAATTTTTCGCACTTTTTGGCTGCCATGCACACTTCGAGAGTGAATTGCGACGAAATGGCTGGAGAGACAACCTGCATATGAAATTTTCAGCATCAAACGCAGATTTTAGTAATCTAAGTCCCGACTATAGGCTCAATCCGGCCTACGCATGAGAGCATCAAATAGGGGTACTCCTCTATAAATTGGTTATTTTACCGATATTGGCTTGTCTAGCGTGAAAACAGTTGCAGATAGGCATAGACGTGCTGCTTATCATAACAAGCACTGGTGATGAGCTTTTTTGGGGTATCTACTTTGATAACCTTAAACGATCTTGAACCTCCAAAATAAGGGGTGTTAGTGGGTGTTAGTGATTTTTTTTGGCGATTTTTGGCTGCGGTGCGATGTGTGTAGGAACATTTGATACGGATGCTGGGTGCATTGCGTGAATACATCCATGATGAGGCTAAGTTTGCCATTCAGAAAACAATCTGTGAGTCAGATATCAGTAATAATAATAAAAATAGAGTATAATATATATATATAACAGTTGAACATACAGGATGAGGCCATAAAGATTGCTGTGCTACATATAAAGAAAATCTTTGAGTTGATTTCACCTGCTGTGTAATGTCATCAAATCAATCAAATCAAATATTCGTTTAATAAAAGCTTTGACTATCTGCAAAGCAGAACACCTTACGGAAAACTAAAATCATTACCACTGCGACTTTCCTGCTGCCATTTTTTTCAGATTACTGTTAAATTGTTCCAAATTTTTACACCTATTCTGTTGAGAGTAAATTGAAAATGTTGCAGCTGAACATTCTGAACACTAAGTGCTTGTCCCATCATTTTTTAGAGACTGGAATTGTGTGGATGTCTCTTTTTTTGTACATGTATTTATCAATTTTTACTGATGTTTGTTTCGGTTTTGTGCAGTGGACCAAGCTAGCTGACTTATGTCATGTATCAGTGTGTTGCATCCAACCAGCAGGCACTGAAGGTCAACAAAAATTTTTAACTTATTACTGTGTGTTTTTCGTGTCAGCTGATATTCGTGAAGAGATGGATTTTGACTACACCGTGACCAACGAACTCTTGTCCGCTATGTACGTCTTTCAGGAAGCAGTAAGTAACTGCTTGTCTCTTCTACCATAGTCAGACGTGAACAGTGACACATTATTTCTAAGTAGACAGTAGGTCCTGGTCCAGTGCATTCAGGTACAGCACAATTGCACCAGTTTTGCAGGTGTGTTGAGGACCCTTGCGATGTAGGAACATTGCCTGTAAGCTGTGTGGTGTTGCTGTCAGCAGACCTTACGTTATCTTGCCCAGCACTGAGGCCGTAGCTCAGTGTGCATCCCTGATGTAACAGGGTTACTATAAATGACTGCGAAGTCATAGACGGCTGTGGAGCTGAAGTCTCATTAAAGCCGAAAATTAACCTGTACATTGGCACTGGTATCATATAGTATACCTGCTCAGGCAGAGCCGGTCTACACTTTGTTGGCTGCTGTCTTCTAGATTTTAGACATCTTTCAGGTTTTCAGAGCACTAAGCCTCGCCACCACGTCAATGTGGCAGACCATGGTTGTGCTGTCACCAGGTAAGTAAGTAAGACAATAAGTGTACTTGTAGTTGGCACAGTTGTTAAACAAGAAAGTCACAATGCAGCACAGTATGAGTCGAACGGAAACGTTGTCAGTAGTTGTTTAAACTGTCCGAGACTTGTGTTTCTTTGTCGAAAGTCTACTGACCGATTATTTCACAGCTGTGATTTTGCTGTCGTGTGATAAGCCAGTTGTCAGTGTGAATGATGTGTTGTTGTTAGGTAAGTGATGTGGTGCGTCAACATCGTATTCAGCCACACTGGATGTTTGCCCTGGATACCATTCTCCGTGGTGCAGGCCAGGCTGCCATCACCATTCTGTCTCCAGGTACTAATATTGCTGCTAAGTAATATGGTTTAATAAGTTATAATAATTCATAAATATACAACCTTTAATAGGATACAGATTGTTGGCATTTTGGTAACTGCTGCTGTCTTTGTTGGTTACTTATCAAGTTACCGTTTTAATCTATGAGTTTTTTCAAAGTCAGTACCATTTATTTTAGCTGAATGTCACTGTTACAGGACCACCAGACTATTTTCCGAGACTGGCACTTTTGCTGTAGCATATGTCTTTTTATTCAGTGACTTTTGCTGGTACTCGCATGACCCTTTCTACTGCTACTAAACTACTACTAGTCATACTGCTAAATTGCTAATATAGCATTAACATTACATCATCAGAGTAGTTTGACGGAAAATGTTTTGAACTATGTCATCATCAATGAACATAGACTGTAGAGTATATAGCATAAAACATCTAATGTAAGCCATGTCTCCAATACGAGCCAGATGATGTGTAATGGTTCTAGATCAGTTGTTCTGATAGAAGCTTTTGGGGGCTTGCGTAACAAGTTTTACTGCATGTTTTGTAAGTCGTTGTGTGCGTATGTTCAGAACTTGGTGCTATTATTGCCGGCAATCAGGGCACTGGTGTGTTGTCTTTTTCATTCACTATTATTCTCTGTAATTAAGAGTTATGTATAGCTTTTTATGGGAAACCCGCTGTAGAGCTATGTAGCATCACCTGTCATATGTGATCATGCACTGTCAACCGTCACCCAGCACAGGTGAGCATGCCTCGCCTTACCCCAAGCCAGACAGGATGCTACTTGATTTGCATACCTTGAATGGATGAAAGATTGAGTTTGTCCTTGATGTTGGTTATACACCTAGATGGTTTTCCTGTTCGCAGATGACTGTGCAAGACCCATCCAAATAGTAAGCACCTGATAGCAACCCACTACTCCTTGATCTTAAGTCCATTCTACTGTCACACCATCGAGCCAACTCTGCTGAAGATGATGCTTATGTTGATGGGTCTATATTTATTTGCATCCATAGGATATAGAGTGTTACTGACATTTTGCAGCTTTTAAAGAAATTTTGATCAACATTTAATTGTATGTAGGGTGAAGAGCAGCCCTAGAACCAACCAATTATATTTTCAGTATTCATGTCCAGGTGGCCTTGCTATTTTAGACAGAAGTTTAATATCTCTAGTTTTAGTGGCGTAGCCAGAAATTTTAATTGGGGGGCCTTGTCTCCCTTACCCTTCCCTATCTTTCCCCAATTTTTCCCTCCCCTCCCTTTCCCTTCCCCTTTTATCCTTTCC
>Ga0209367_1006261_pt1 | contig 16488 bp, 11 predicted proteins | sample WorMetLIZISLAND2_FD_187412 | JGI IMG/M metagenome (GOLD analysis project Ga0209367, IMG submission 187412) | Marine gutless worms symbiont microbial communities from Max Planck institute for Marine Microbiology, Germany - Olavius geniculatus... ... | reverse complement strand
ACCCGACAGAGGTGAACGCGCCCCGCCTTAACCCCAGCCAGATAGGCCGGTACTCGATTTACCTACCCCGGAGGGATGGAAGGCTGAGTTGACCTAGGCGGTTGGTTACATCCCGAGATGGTTTACTTGCCCACAGGCAGTCACCCATCACAGTATTAACCGGGCCTGGCGTACAGTAACTTCGCTGATCGGATCAGACGCGTTACCACGACACCACGCCTACCACCCAGGCCAGTGTGAAATCCGGCTGGAGAAACGTAGGCCTAAAAATTTTTATGTCTGCATAATTTCACGACACATTCCACGGTTACAACTACATGTAGTTATTTATTTCATATTTCAACTGTATCTACGTGACAGTTTACGTGCGTCTGATTTGTCGTTTTTCGCGTAAATTTTGTGATTATTCTGTGTTTTATTTATTCGCGAACATTTTTTATAAAAATGTGTTTCAGACTAGTCGGTTGAAAACATTCGAATCTCTTTTCGGCTTTTTTCGCGTTTTTCATATTCTGCCATCAAAATTGCGATATAGAGGACCGTAAAGAGCACCACTAAAACTATAAAAGCGAAATTACAACAGGATAAATTCACCATGGACTAACGTTAGTGTAGATAGCCTACGTGAACAGAGATATTCTATTTTTAATAGCCGACAAACATGAAATTTTGAAATCAATGCTGTAAAATGTGAAAATTTTTCTGCACTAATAAACGCATGCTTGGTATAGCTTGTTATGTTTTTTGTTAACATAATTATGAAAGCAAAGAACGTCACCATAATGGATTTTCAGTAATTTAGACTATCACTAACATTCTAACAGTGTTATGTTTGTTACTTTCAGATCTTTTCATGTTTTTTTCTGTTGAATAGACTTTCGTGAAACTTATGACACGTTTACATTAACAACTCTGGTGTTTTGAGTGTAATACTGTTCGTTGTAGAATGCATTTTCGTTCTCCGTTAGTACCACATGATTTATTTGTCGATGTGTTTGTGTGAAATAAAACAAACTCATTGCGAGTAATGCATAAAGGTTATTCTACTCTGTTGCAAACGTGACCGTATGAAATTTACGCGAACGTTGACAATGCAGTGGCATTACACTTTGGCCTACATTCGTAGTTTTCTGTGTATAATCTATCCACTTACTCTTCACAGCAACAACAATTCTATATACACACGTATAGTTAAAATTATTGTACAATGGTTCCATGCACGCTATGTTAACGAAACGCTGTCTCGAAAGCTGCAGTAAACGCTAGTATAACAGACATCGCACGTGGTCATTTCGAAAGCAGGTAATATAAACAGATACAGAGTAAATGACAAAAAAATATCGGACGCAGATTTTGCAAATATTTGTCACAATAAAAACGCCTTGGTCGGGAGGACACGCTACAGCCTATACAGTTCCTGTTGCAGTACTGACCTTCGAGGTCATTCAAGGTGAATGATTTTCATGTCATTTGACCATGTTCAAGGACAAGAGCAAGGCTAAGGCCAAGGCCACAATTATTGTATCCTCAAGGACGAGAACAGTCCTTGATGACCCTATTCTTGATGCTAGGCTGTGTTAGACAGGACTAAACGCAATTTGCCCATGAGAAATGCATCATATTTGTAATTTTGTATGTTCATTTTTATTAAGAACTAAAACGCGACATTAAAAATAGAACAAAAACATTAAAAATTAAAAATATAAAAAAAACTACAAAAGCACTCGCAGCGCACAGATCTCCGCCGAGCATATTGATTCAACACAACATTTCAAAATTTCAAAGTGATCCAGAATCCAGGATTCCTTCCGGATCACCCCTAAAATTGAATCACTTGTAGTTTTTGCCATTCCCGACATTTCCTGAAAATTTCAGAAAATCCTTCCATAACTTTTTGAGTTATCTTGCTAACACTGAGACAGACAAACAAACTCTGGCAAAAACATAACCTTCTTGGCGGAGGTAATAGAAAACATTGAAATTTTTTTTAAAAACATAAAGACATGTTTTTTAAACTTTTATAAAAAAAACAAAAGTGTTTTTAATATCTGGTCATATCCTTAACCTTGAATGTAAGTCCTTGGCTTTGCAAGACCAGCCATTTGTCACACTTATACTGGAAGAGTCTCAATCCACTTCCATTGCAATTAAATAGCCTGACAGACAAATGAATGGACTGTACATTTCTCAGACCCCCTAGACTTAACTGTTAACCTCACAGCCACACAAACTCTACTCCATGTAGTTGCCAGCTTTCATAGCTTTAATAGCTTCGCCATTGCTTATTGCATGAATTTTATAATAGTTCTATGTGCCACGCTTAAATTATTAAACTGCCTGTATGTTAGTAACAGAAAGCCTCATACTTTGTTCTTAGTTTTCAACTCTTTCACCAAGTCCTGGTGACACCATACAGCTGAGATTTAAATCATTTACGCCAACTTTATAGACCATAGTATGTAGACAAATGAACAATTCCATTCAGTTATTGTAATTGAACTAATTTGAAGTAGATTAATGAAAACTGTACTCAAAGTTTAAAGTCCATTCTTCAGTCTCACTTTGCAAAGTAGAAGTCAAGTTGTGATAAAATTTCTAAAGCAGTCCTTAAACTTGTCCTTAAAGTCGAGTCCTTGTTAACAATACCTCCATTAGGGTTTCCAAACCTGGAGCACTTTTCCAAACCCGGATTTTCGGGTTTCAAAAATCTTAAACCCGGGTTTCGGGTTTTAGAATACACATAACTGCATCTGATTCAGTATGCATGCTGTTCAACGTAGCTTCAGTTGTAAGTGGGTATTAGGCTTGTCCCGTTACTAGCTTCCGAACGATAACAGCGGGATGTATTTTGTTGCATTAAAGAGGTCATTCTAAAGACTGAAACGGCTATGAGACTGACGACAGGATGAACGGAACAGTGATGATGTCTGACGATGCTAACTCCGTTGGTCCAACAACTGATAGTCAATCATTCAAAACGTGTCTACTATCAGAATATCAATGAACATCAATGACGACGTTCTGACAATCAGACTGTTGAACTTTTCGACATTTATTAACACCGAATTCCCCAGTGTTGTTTTTGCATAAGTTCAGCAAATGAACAGCGAGTCTTTGCTGATACAAGTAATAAGTGTGTCCCAAATTAAAACATCAGTTATTTAACTAAAAGAGAAGATCAAGTCGCAGAAAAGTCGAAGGCTTCCATGCAAAACAGTATCTACTTAGTAGATTTACCTGGCCTTTGACATTTTCTGCATCGCAACAAGTCAAATGTGAGTAGGCCTAATCAATCCCAAAATTAAGAAAACCTTCCACAGTTCACCATGCAGCACTGCAAAAGCGAGTCTTCAGTCTGCAACTGCAACAACTTTGGCATCTTTTTTTCAATAGCTGAATATGAGAGGGAGTCCTTGAAATCGCGCTTCACGGATGCCAAATTTCCCCGAGCCAACGAATCATGAGTTCACGACGTTTCAAGTCTGATTTAAAATGTCGACTATCGAGTCATTCCTGCAAACTACGAATGGTATGCGCAGCTCAAACAACTGTTAACCCATTAAGTCCCGAAGACTCATCGGAGGCTCTCTGCTGAGTTTCGATCGGCCGGTTTTTCGCACAGAACCCTTTGCTCAATCGAACCGCCCGCGACCGTCGTACATCGTGGGCAAGGTACAGATTATTGATTATTGCAGGGCTCCCAGGAGCAAAAAGTGAAATTTCAGGACGAAATGTTTACAAAATTTCAGGACAATTTCAGGACATTTTTGTCAATCTCACAAGGCTCAAGATACAGAAAATGCACGTTTTTCTGACCTCATAGATGTTATTCATTAAAGCAGATCAGTATTGCAGTCCTAAAATGTTACCGAGGCACTGTTACACATAAAACAATAAAAAGTCACAAGAGAAAACATTACTTGACACTGAACGTCAGCAACATAAACATAGCCATGACTTGTAAACTGCCGTAATGACAGCATAACAAAGATCCATATCAGGACATTCTGACCAAATGAGTAAAATTTCAGGACAATTGCTGATTTCAGGACAATTTCAGGACATATGTAACACTTCAGGAATTTCAGGACGACTGGGAGTCCTGTTATTGATAAATCTGCGAGAAGCCAGTTTGACAGCATCCACTGCGTATTCTGCCGAGTTATTTTAACGTGTAATTAAACATAATGTAGGTCAAAATTCAAACCCGAAAACCCGGGTTTGCAAGCTCTCCAAACCCGGGTTTTCGGGTTTGAAAAAACTCCTGGTTACCCAGATTTTTGGGTTCGGGTTAACCCGGGTTGGAAACCCTAACCTCCATGAACAATATTTTTAAACTGGTATAAAAGGCATTCAATAGTATTAGAACTTTGTCACCATATCAGAAGTTCTTAGTCACAGTAATATCATGTGCTTTTGTTTACAAATGCAGAAATGTATTCGAGACAAAACATTCTATAATGTTTTTTAATAAATTACAGAAAATTGTTCGAAAACATAAGATTTTGTATATGCATTAATATTGATTATGACTTTTAAAAATTTGAGTCACTAGGTTGTGCAGCAATGCAGCTACAATGTGCCGACTCCATTGCGCGTTATCGCAAATTTTCTACAGACTATGCTTGGGACCAGTGATTTCAAAAGTCAGTTAACATTAAATTTTGGCAAACATATGCACAAAGTTTGATGGTATATTTTTATGGCTTACAGTCACAGTATATTAACTAACACAAACACAAGACATGCCAAAGAAAAAATGCTAATTGGTGCATGATGTGCAGACGACTAGCATGACATTAAAATGTTTTCTACAACACCAACACCACAGACGTATTGTGGTTACTACATTCTGCAATTTTTTTGTCTGCTACAAAACTTCCTAATAATAACAGAAACCTATTAACGAAAAAAATGTCTTCAGGTAAAGTGTCAGTGTAAATGTCAAGTGAGCAAAATTGCCAGAGCCTATTGGGTCGTTTTTTCACTATCAGTCTCTGTACAAATAACAGCTAACAGCTAGGGTCTACCAAAAGTCCAGTGACAGGAAGCCTCAATGTCAGTTCTTTGCAACCAGTGGATCAAATTTACTTGGTTGAGGTAATCTGTGTTTCTCCATTGATATGTCCAAGTCGTAGAAAGAGTAGCTGTTGTGTTGGTAGTATTCCGGCACGTTGTACTTGGTAGGGTCGGTTGTCGGTTTGGAAGGTCCAGTTTGTTTAGCTGCTCCTGTAGAACCTGCACACATGTATATGAAACATGTTTTTTTTATAAATAAGTCAATCAATAAATCAACAAATGCACTAATCAAATAATCAATCAATCATTCATTCAATTCACCCATTTTATAACTGTTATAACATTGTCATGTTCACCAGGTGCCAGCACCATATTTGGTGAAGGCTTGCCCTACTGGGAATGCTAAAGATGATGTTCTAGATCACCACCAACATAAAATCATGTCTAAATTAGGCCATCTTTCCCTGATAATGATTTTCTCCCTGCCTTTCCCTCCCTCCTATTTTCCTTCCCTCCCTCAACTCTACTCATGCCTTCCTTCCCATCCTTTTCCTATTCCTTTCCCATCCTCTGCCATCCCAGGGCTCAAAGTGAAAGGGTACTGACTACAGAGTGATATGGCACACTAGCAATAACTTGGCCACCTGGAAAGCACACTGCCACTTTTTTTCTGACATAGCACGAAATAAAATATTAACTACACAATACTAGATCTGCAACTGAAACTCCTGACAGTTCCCATACTGACACTTATTTTTTCCACTTCAAGCTCTGTCCGCTCTTTTCAGTGGGGTCCAATGCTATGCCACAGCTGCTGCCAACACACTGTATGAATTCTGACCACGAAAATGGCGAAAACGATTTTCTGAGACATGCAATGATAAAGATGTATAAGCAACAAAAAATAATTAAGAAGTTAGAGACTATACTAGCACAAAAAAGCAAAAGTTAACTGAAAATGAGAAGTATGTCACTCATACGAGATGTATGTCACTTCGGAAGTCTGACAAAAATGACAACATAGACCTTTTGAGGACGAAGATGGAGGTGGTTTTGATGGTGGTTGACTGGGAGTTTTTCCACTCGTCTGAGCCAGGCATCTCACCACTTGCACTACAGCTGGACATGCCTGATTAAACAACACAATTTATCACCAAATAATCTCACTAAATGATAGTCACAAAATAAAAGTGTAAAGACAAAACAAAACAAAACAAGCAAGACAAGAAAGACGTGGGTGTGGGTAAAATGTGTCTGGTGCGTCTAGTGCAATTAAGGTCAAGATAAATGTTAAACACAAGATCAGAGATAGGGTTACGTTCAGGATCAGCATCAGGGCTAAGGTTTGGGCTGGTGAGGGTTAGGGTTAGTAACACTATTATGCGTAAAAACAACAGACGCACCTGAGCCACGTCTGTTATGTTTAGGACAGGTATTGTTCGGTTTGGAATAAGAAAAAATCATGTCAGTATGCTATAGGTAATAAGCGGATGTGCAGACCTGCGAATGTGGCAACGGGTAAAAGGCGGATAAAATCTGTGGATGTTAAGAGCGGATGTGTGGGTAAAAGACGGATGTGCGAATAACAGCTGTCATGTACATTACCAGTTATGAAAGTTGTTCAGTTTTTAATCATTTGCTCCGTAAATAACTGCTCAGCAGATGCTTTATAGGCGGCATTCGTTAGAAGTCTGCCGCTGTGAATTTCTTCACAATTCACACTCTGCACAGACCTAGACATTAGTCTAATTAGTGATCGCGAATTTGTCTAGGCAGTTACTCATAAAACAGTGGTCTGCTCTGTCACTTGACGACGACATTGTACAACGGCAAGATAGAACGTGCAATAACGCACGTGGAAGTGCAATGTCGACGTTAGTAGACGACGCAAGGCGCGACAAGACGTGCAGAGACGATATACAACGATGACATGGGACGACAACATATCGATGCACAATGACATACGATGATGCTGGTCAATGCACGATGACGAAGTGTAGGCCTACAGTGACATCACGTGACGATGAACAACAATGGACGACGACGACGACTAATAATTGCAGCAGGAAGTTACTATTGTAAACCCAGATTTGCCAATTGAGGCCTACTTATTTTGCCAACTTACAATTTTTTAAAAACTTGAACGACATGCAAAGTACGGCAATTTCAATAATGTGCCACAGTGCCTGTCACAAAGCATGGCGCCCAAACGCCTGGCGCCCAAAAGCCCCAAATTAATGCACGATTATACGCCGCTTATTGGACCAGAGGCGTGCCTGAGTACGATGGGTAAAAGGCCGTCGTTTACCAGTTGCCACATCCGCAGATCCGCTTTTTACCATCGTCCATGTCAACAGGGTTAGAGGTAGAAATAGGGTATGGACTAATATTAAGAGTTTGATTTAATAAGAGTTACATACGTTACTAGACGCAGACGCACCTAGACGCACTAGACGCACCAGACGCATTTTACCCACACGCGAAAGACGTGTGTGTGTCGATCACTTGCCCAGGGGCTGAAGGACACAACAGTTCAGTAGTCAAACTGCGGTTATCGTTTACATAAATGTTTCTGAACAAATGCTATATTAAAATACAATATAAGCGTAATATGGCATCATTAAAAGATGTAAAATTAATATAGTATTAAACTGTAAATTTAACTTGCTTACTAACCCTAAGTAACGACATGTTAAATGCCAAAGAATAGATAACTGAACTCTAACATAAACATAACGTAACGTAACATCGACTTAACTTTTTGACAAATTTATAATATTTTATTATATTTACTAATTTTTTACGTTACTTGTACTCCCGATTCACGAAACATTAAACATAGTTTATATTGTTTTAACTGCTAATTTTAATTTCGAATTACAGTTGTAATTGTAAGTTAGGCTGAAAAATTTAAGAAATACATAAATGGGCTGAGTTCAGCGTGGGCTGAGTTTGCTGACTTACTATTTCGCTCATTACGTCATGTAATGTTTACAAATTAGACGGAAATGAATTTCACATTATGTATGCTGTGAACTGTGGGTGAAATAATGAATGTAAAGCTTTTTAAAAACATTTTAATGAGTAATTTGTTATACGATTGCAGATGCGCAGTGTTGCTCTTTATGTGTTCTTTTTAGTTGTTTGATATTTTGCAGTAGATTTAGATCTTTTGTGAATTAAACGACAATTTGACTGGATTGTCGCTCGGGGACACGCCCACTTGAGGTAGTTTTCCTGATTATGCTGCTAAAAAACAAAAAAAATGTCATTTAATAAAATAAACATACTTATTTGTTGACGAGAAAGGACGTGGGTCAATATCCCGTCTATGTTAGTTTTGGCAGATGTTTATTAATAGAAAGAAATAAGTAGCATTTTATAAATGACTAAACTTTAGTTTTTTTTATCTGATGATATCATGATGCTGTTGTGTCTATGTGGCAGGGCCTTTGTCATCTTATATTGCTGTTGTAATGCTAGGCAGTAACAGATGCAGAAACAGTGATAGTAAATCATTTAATCGGTTTAGATTACAATAGAAGTATCATTAGTGTGAGAATGTAATGTACGTTATTGGGCAAATGTAAACCAAGATAATCAAGGTAAGGTTATGTTTGTGCAAATATTCAGCCGTGTTTTACTTGTGATGCTTCATCATTGACCTGGATAATGATAGTGTTCATTGCTTATGATCTGAGTAAATAAATGCATTATTCTGTGTATAATTATGTCTGCGTGTAGAACTGCTTCACAGAACGTCTTATGTTGCAGTACACAGTGTAACCAGTTCTCTAAATAATGGGTGAGTTTAACTTGTGATACATTTTATTTATTTATTTTATTACGAATACAGTTAATTAAGTGGTGTTTATCAATGAGTTACCAACATGCACATTGCTCTTGTAGTTGCTGCTTCTCATTTTAAATATGTAGATTTATCAGACAGTATGATACTCAATGTCTGTGTCTGGTTTGTGCTGTTCAGCCACTGAGCAGCCGATGCTGTACCCTGAAATGGACAAAGAACGTGCCAGCATCGTTGAAAAATATCGTCTGGTGAGCTGTGTTAGAAATAATTCATTTTGTCAGTTCACAGGTCTCTACTTTAATTTGCCATTTAGTCTTAGATTTAACCTACGTTATCATGTAGTTGTATACAGGGAATAAATGTGGTCTGCTGTCTGGGTTGTCAATGTCAGTTGTAACAGAATTTTTCTAGAGACTGAAGTATTGTGTAATATGCCGCTTTTATTGACATATGCTACTGTTAACCTGATGCATCAACTTTATATATGATTTTTTTGCATGGTGTATGACATAATTATAATGAATTGTACTATACCCGTTCTTGTTGTATAACAATGGTTTATATTATTAACAGTATTCTGTCTCAGTGTCCCAGGTCAGCGCAGCCTGGTCATTTCTCTGTGGGTAGGTACAATGAGTAGTGAGAAAGAGTGACATTAGGCACAGGCATACCATATAATGCACTAGCCCCATATCAGTGGTCTTGCACTGTAAACTGGTGTCTGGTTGAAGGATAAGGAAACAGAAATCACCACCACCCTATGGGCTTTTTGTCTCAGGGAGGACTTTACGTTGTTGCATTTTTCTGTCTAGTATTGTACACATGTAATACTGGTACTGTGTATTTAGTGCATGCAGCATTTTGGTGCTAACATTGTAGGGTCGTGAGAAGGGAGTGGCTATTGATCCGTGGGAAGATCCTCAGTTTGAAGTTTATCACACAACTGACCGCTATGGATTTATACAGTACATTGCAGTGATATGTTTTTTTTAATTTTTCTCAACTGTGCTAGCAACAGAAAACTCTGTGAACATTATATTTTTTTATTTCAACTCCATGTGGACTAATCTTTTTTGTAAAACAAAACTAGTATTTAACATCAAAAAACATTTATATGTATTCAAGCTCGAAAACTGTGCATTAAAATCAGGGATGTTAACAAGGACTCAAGCCTCAAGGCCAAGGACAGGACCAAGGACTAGATCTTCAAGGCCAAGGCCAAAACCAAGGACTCAAGGCCAATGCCAGGACCAAGGACTTGACCTTCAAGGACAAGGACAGGACCAAGGACCAGATCAAGGACTTATTATAACACGCACTAATTCAATACTCAATACACGAAATCTCACTGTTACTTACACGTTCGTTATACTACAGTTTGTCAAAGCAGCTAAAAAAAATACAAAACCATTATATTTACTACATATCAGCAGTATATAACTGAAAAATCACACCAAATGACTTAAATAAACGTCATGATTTCAATTTGTTTGTAGACCTATTCTCCACTCTCTGTCCTGATATAACAATATTGTCATGATGGGTCTGCTGCAGTACTGATGACAGTGAAGTTGCATCAAAGCTAGCAATTGCCTCCAGTTGTCGATAGGTGCTATTCCACCGAGTGTCGTTCGCAACTGGTATGGATTTGCCAGCACCCATGACAGACTCGAAAGAGCTCTTGAACAGAGGACTTTGGTGTGTCAAACTGGCCAGTTTTGAGCACTTGCTGATGATTGCACGGTGAAGTCCGGACATACAGGACAAGCCATCACGGACAACCAGTTGCAAAGAATGAGCAAAACATGCGAGGTGTTCTATGTGATCTCCAAGCACCTCTATAGCTTCGGACTCACATTCGTCTTCCCATAACGACAGGTCATCATGGTCAAAGATGTTAATGGATTAAGTAAGTAAATGGATAGTGATGCCATTAAGAAAAGGGAATTCTTTTCTCTTAATAGCATCACAACTACAAGCTGCATGATAGCCAATGACACTGGTGAATATAGTTTAATGCAATACTTTGTACTGTAGTCTCAAGGCCAAGGACAGGACCAAGGACCAGACCTTCAAGGCCAAGGCCAGGACCAAGGACTGAAGGCTCAAGGCCAAGGCCAGGACCAAGGACTGAATGTTCAAGGCCAAGGTCAGGACCAAGGACTGTGATTTTTTCCTTAAGGACAACCCAAGACCAAGGACCAAGACCAAGGACAACATCCCTAGAGATCAAGATATTGACCTCTAAACATTCTGGTTGCTGGTCCACGACTCTGAAATAGTCTGCCAGCAGAAACGTGTCAGCCAGACACAGAACTGGAAGAATTTCGATGGCTACTGAAAACGTTTTTGTTTGCAAGAGACTCCAACTCTGAGTAACTGTTGTTTTTAAGCACCTTATAAATATTCTGCTACTACTACTGCTACTACTACAAAATGCAGTACTGTGGCAACGGGTATGAACTGGCTACTTAAACTTAACTACCAATCGGCCAAAACACTAAACCATGTGACAAAAGGCGGATAAATGATGTTAGGCAGGTCTAAGACTGCTGAGAAGTTTAAGATGATAAAAATAAGTACTTTTATCATTAGTAAGAAAATAATACATCAAGAGAAGTGCTACGTACTTAAATATGTACGTTCAATGCAAAAACAGATGCATGAATGCACACATATCTACACATCAATCAACCTTTTGTAACGACATACAATAGATGCTACAACTCGCAGACAAGTTATTTCATAGTACTTACTGGAATATGTTTTCCAGTTTTTTGGTCGACAAGAAAACACTTAAATTCTAACTGCAGATGTGGACTGTCATCACCATTTGTTCCTGGCACAACACAGTAATCACCAGTGGAAAAACTGCATAATCCGTCTTGAACTTTTCAATATGATTATTATTACTTATATTATTATCCCACATGGATTTAGTAAAAACAAGTTCAGTAAATAAAACAAGAAATTTGAACTTATGCTCACGAGATGCACGAAAGCCTATAGCAGTTCTGATTCAGTAGTTTAGCTAAAAATTTGGGTGTTCACGCTAAGTTAATATACAAATACCAAATTCTCTATCTGGATCAACGGAACGCATAATGATAGTTCCGTCGTGGTGCCACCTTGTGAATGATACAGACTTGTGTCGCAGCCAGAAATCGCCAAAAAATCCATAAAACTCCCTATTTTGGCGTTCAAGGTCATTCAAGGTCATTGAATTCGGCGCCAATCGAGAGCCAGTGTACAACTTCCCATTAGTGATTAATGATCTAGGCCCTATCTCGCACTGTTACTGAGATACAGCAACTTATTGGCCAAAAATCATAAATTTTTTTCACCCCCCTCTCATTTAGCGCCCTCGTTCGGGGTGACCCCTTTGAATTTATGGAAAAGCTTTATGGTTCCTGAAACTAGAGACTTCCAGGCAGCCAAAGGTAAAAATTTGGCGATCCTATCTTCCACCGTTTTTGACTGATCCACCCGTGTGACGGACAGACGAATAGAATTGCGATGGCTAAGATGCGCTGAAAGCAATAGCTGCTTTCGCGTGTAAAAAGAAAAAGTAGTACCATAGCAAAATAGCAACAGGAGTAGTAATATGCAATCCTTTTACTCACAGACCAATGATTATTTAACTGCTATTATAAAAACTGTGTATCATTTCAAGTGCAATCTGTGCTAGTTAATTACTGGTAATGTCAACAACACTGCACACTTGTATGATACATAAAATGAACACATGCAACCTAAGTACAGATCCTGGACCTGTTTGCCTAACTTTCCACAGATTTGCCTTGGGCTTAATTTAAGTAAGTAAGTAAGTAAATGATTTATAAAGCGCTAAGCATTTACTGGATATAACAGTAGTAACACTAATCTACGAGGGTCGTTTGATAAGTAAGTTTACAAAATGGTGCCATTCTATCAATTCCTAAAATGAGAAAAATCTGAAATATACTCTTTGTAGGGAATTTCATTTGGAATGAGACCTTTGAGTTTCATTACGATGACTTCACTGTGACGTCATTTATAAACATTAAATACAGCGATGTTTGCACTGAAATTGTCCCGTAACGAACAGCGTGCTGTCATTGCCATTTTATGGGTAAAAAGACTGAATGCAAATCAGATTCACTCTGCTATGCATCCAGTATATGCCAACAAGTGTTTTACGAAGCCAACAGTACAAGTCTGGTGTAAGAAAATGCTAGGTGGGCAGAAATTTGCATCAGATACCAAGGTGCAATCAGTCGTTCGTCAATGGCTTAAACAGCAGCCAGCATCGTTTATTCAGAAACTTGTTGACAGATAGAACAAATGTTTGAACAAACTTGAATGATATGTTGAAAAATGAAACAATAATGCTTAACGTTTAAATAAATGACACTAACTTAAAGTTTATTCGTTTTTTCGCTCCTATGCAGGTCGTCACTTGTGAGTTATGCTAGATTACTGGTGGAGAAAACAATACACAAATAGACTGTGTTCTATTAACAGATGACGTCACAATAATGGCGTCAGCATCAAAAAAAATTTTCACATATGTTCAGAATTAAATTTCCAATAAAACGTATATTTAAAATTTTTAATATTTTGAAAATTGATGGAATCGTGCCATTCTGTAAACTTATTTATAGAATGACCCTCATACTCCATTACTCCAGTTGGACTAAAAGTCAGACTTAATTTGATCAATTTAGTCAATTACATAGTGTACTTCATACTATGCAACTGCTAATGGCATAAAAACACTGTCAAGAGAGCTAGACCACTAAAAAGTTGTCACTCTTCAGTACTTTAAATCTATTTCTTAAAAACCAGGAAAGACACCCCAGCTGGAAAAAGTCTAGCTCAAAACAATTCTCAGAAGTTCACTTTTGGAGGACCCAAGGGCTTCTATCCCTATACCTGGTGGTGGCAGCTTGCATCCAGTGAAAATAGGGGAGGAATTTTGTTAAGGGCATAGATCTGAATCCGAAAACTTCTACTCTATTTTTCACTAGGCAATCTACAACTGTAACAGAACTGCCCCCGTGGAGAGAAGAAAAATCCCGAAGGGGGGAGCCTGAGCATAAAAATGGTCAGGAGAAATGAGCCTGATTTCGATTCCATATTTGGAGGGACAAAACCACTGGGAGGACCTGCTAATTATAGAGCAACTCCCCAAAAACCAGTTGGTTGAAAGAAAATTTAAGGTGGTTGTCAGTTGCTAAGAAATACCAGCAATCTGTTTGTTGATAACCAGTCCGCTGTGCTGACCGCCGGCCATGTGTGCAACCTGAGTCTGGTCAAGGTTCGACTTCTTCACTTTTTCAATACGAATCACCGTCGTGTTGCCCTTCTTGCTTGGAGTCATCACCACCTCTGTGCCACCACAGCAACATACATGTATATGTGGCATGAGATAACACATAATCAAGTGAAACAAGCTATACAAGTTTAAAACGGTTCCTTCAGATTATCACAGCACAGGCGAACCCAAGCTTTTTACGCACAACAGCATGTAATACCATAGCAAATATATGCCATCGAAATTCCATCTGTCCGTCCATCTGTCCATCACACGAGTGGATCAGTAAAAAACGGTGCAAGAAAAAATCACCAAATCTTCACCGTCGGCTGCCTGGAAGACTCTAGTTTCAGGATCAATAAAGCTTTTCCATAAATTCGAAAGTTCGAAAGTCACCCTGAACGAGGGCGCTAAATGACAGAGGGTAAAAAATTTGCGATTTTTAGCTAATAAGTGACCGTATCTCAGAAACAGTGCGAGACAGAGTCAAGATTACTATTAATCAATAACAGTAAGTCGTATATGCGCTTTCAATTGGCACCAAAAGCAATGACCTTGAACACCATAATAGAGGTTTTATTGGATTTTTTTTCGTAATTTTGGCCTGCGACACACATTTCAAAAACAAATTGCGAAAAAGTCACTATTCACTAGAGATAGACCAGGACAACCTGCACATGAAATTACGAAATTCTTGGCACTAAACGTAAGTTCAAGGAGGCTTGTGCACGCGAGCATCAAACAGGGGTACCCCCTCCTAAAAAGTCGTAATTTTACTGCTGTTGGCTCGTCTAGCGTCAAAACAGTTGCAGATGGACATAGATTTGCTGCTTACCATAACAAAAACTGCTGACGTGTTTTTAATGGGTATCAACATTCATGACCCTGAACGACTTTGAACCTCCAAAATAGGGGGTTTTAGTGATTTTTTGGTGATTTTCGGCCAGCGCACACTTAAAGAGTGAACTGTAACAAAATGGCAAGACAACTTGGGAACAAAAACTGCTGTATCACAGGATATGGGTAAACTCTCATATTGACTGTGCTACAAAGACAGCGCCATTAAAACTGTTACTTCTTTGCGGAAAATATTTTTTACTCTATTCTTGTGATCTCTACCGATATCTTACAGAAAGCACGAGTCAAACAAGAGTGTGCAGCCGTTGAGGGGCTGCCCGCTATGGGGCCGTCCTTGCAGTTGAGTACGTGCGTGCTACCACACGGCGACAGCAAGTGCTGCCATCTCGTGAATCATTTAGACTTGACGACGCTACATGGTGAGCGTGCTTTGGTGGTGGAGGATTTTTCGTTAAAAACGCGATTAGCCGCCGTGACCTTGACCTTTGACCCTTTGACCTTGAAATTGGTCCACGGGATGCTCGTGTCCCAGGGACCATTCCTACCAAGTTTGGTATTTGTAGGCCTTTTCGTTTTCCCTCTAGGTGGAGGCACGGGACAGACGGACAGACAGACAGACAGACGGACAGGATCGATACATGATGGGGCCTCCTTCTAGGAAGGACGGCCCCATAATAAATGACCGATGTCGGTTACGCCACGGCTTGTATCAGCGACCGACAGCTGTTGTACGTGTGGCGGCGACAACACTCATTGTTGGCGTGATGGCTAATTAATGTCACGTGCACATGCATCAGTTGACCACCCCCGGTGATAGCTGATAAGTCGCTGTCGGAAGAGCACTATAGGCTGCTGCTGCTGTTGCTGCAACCACGTTTTGTTTCTACGAATGGTGGTCATTCTAGCGGTCGAAAATCTTTTTACGTCTGACTGGCTTAGCCAGTTTTCGTTGCGCATGCGTACACCGAAAAGACAAAGGGAATCTCTCTCCCCCCACACACTCCACTTCGTCGTCCCAGTTTGCTCGTAAAAATCTGATCGCGCATGCAGTGGCAGCAGTTAACAAGTAATTTGAGCAAAGCTTACGTGACGCGCGACAGCATCAGTGCTGCCACCTGGGGAATCAGTGTACAACGTGCAATAAAATAATAATTAACGTTTTGAATGAGTACCCGAATTTGAGATTTGTTGAACATAGGAGGTCGACACTCGAACGGTTAAAATTTACGTTCGGTGCAATTTTGCAGGTTATTATTTGCAGGTTGTTCTTGTCTACGGTATCTGTAGTAATTTCGGTACAATTCGTCGGATCTGACCCTTGAGAAGCATGTTTCGAAGATCTGTGCAGCTGGTTTCTACTGGCTGCGCCAACTTCGTCGCATTCGGCGGTCGCTTGACGAAGAATCGGCAGCAACTCAGCATGCTTTCGTGACGTCACGGATTGATTATTGCAATGCTATCTATGCAGGAGCTCCGAAGACGATCACTGACAAGCTGAAACGAG
>Ga0209367_1006258_pt1 | contig 16492 bp, 7 predicted proteins | sample WorMetLIZISLAND2_FD_187412 | JGI IMG/M metagenome (GOLD analysis project Ga0209367, IMG submission 187412) | Marine gutless worms symbiont microbial communities from Max Planck institute for Marine Microbiology, Germany - Olavius geniculatus... ... | reverse complement strand
GCCTACTGCGAACCAAATCTAAGCTCACCGATCTCAGGAACTGACAGTCACACTTGCATTGTACTTCACCGTACAGAAGCGACAGAAGCCCAGGCGATATCTACCATAAATATATAATAGCCAACCTAGCTCATTACAAGCAGCTACAACAGAAAATTAATGAGAAAGTACTAAAAAAAAAACCAGTAACCATGAAAAATCAGTTATTAATATAACATAGCAAAATAAAATCAAAGCATAAAACCTAACAAAGTACTTTGAGACTAACTTTAACTCAGTCACAATATGTCACTTGGTATAGGAGAATAACACCGTTTTGTAATAACAAACAAAAATTAGCACTCACGTAATATTTTGCAGTTGTTAGGCAATAATGCAAATCAAGAAAACAAGAAAGCCTAGCTAACGCAAAGGGGAACGCGCAACAGTGGTGCATGTATGAAGGCCTACTGCGAACCAAATCTAAGCTCACCGATCTCAGGAACTGACAATGGGTATGACGCATTCACATATGCCAGATGGCGCCACCGTCTCACGTGGCTGCTGCCGTTTGAGTGACTGAATGCGAGTATTTTGAAAGGGGTGCCCAAGTTTGACACCCCCATACAGAGAATTCCTTGAACGCAAAAGGGGGGGATTTAAACTAGTGAGAACTACGTTTAATGCTAAAAGTTTCATATGCAGGCTGTCCGGGTCTATATAGTGATTTCGATGAAATTCGCTCTTGAAATGTGTGTCGCAGCCAAAAATCGCAAAAAAAAATCCATAAAAAACCTCTATTTTGGCGTTCAAGGTCATCCAAGGTCATTGCTTCTGATGCCAATCAGAAGCCAGTGTATGACTTCCTATTAGTGATTATGGTAACTCAGGCCCTATCTCGCACCGTTTCTGAGATACAGCGACTTATTGGCTGAAAATCGCAAATTTTTCCCACTCCCCTCTCATTTAGCGCCCTCGCTGGGGTGACCCCTTTCGAATTTATGGAAAAGCTTTACGGTTCCTGAAACTAGAGTCTTCCAGGCAGCCGAAAATGGAGATTTGGTGATCCTAGCTTGCACCATTTTGGACTGATCCACCCGTGTGACAGACAAACGGACAGAACTGCGATGGCTAACACGTGCAACAGCAGTATAGCTGCTGTTGCACGTAAAAATCACGGATTCAGACGCACACCACCACCAAAAATAAGAGCGCTTGCTGCTTGTTTCAAGCCCATTCTTTGTAATAAATTTCCTGAAAATTTGTACGCAGCTTCTAAACTATTTAAAGCAATCCCGCTAACTGACAGACAACAAACTAACATCAGAACATAACTTCCTGATCAGAGGCACTAATAAAACTTACAAGTAGCATTTGAGAGGACGGAACGACGTCACTAGCACGTAGAGACGCAGATCAAACTTCTTGCCTCCAATCAGCAGCGGGTTGTCAATGTATCGCGATATCACATACGTGTCTTTGCCAGAAAACGTTGTGAATCTACGAAAACAAACACACAAAACAACTCATATTTTTATTCAGCACATGCTCTGCTTCATGCCAAATTTATGAAATCACATTAGACTAAGTTTATGATTGGAAAGATGGTACATCAGTAATAGCTAATGATGCTGAGGTGGAAGACTTCTGCTAACTGGCATGATACTTAGACAAAGAGTGCACTGGACGAAGAAAATCGGAAAAGCAGTAAGTGTCCTTGGAAAGCTAGCGCACATATAGAAGAACATAAGTAAATAAAGCTTATTATTTCAACACTGCTGTATAAAAAGTAAGAAGCTGGGCTGACATTTTGTGAAAAGAAGAGCTACAAAAAAAGCCAGGATGGCCAAGGAAGATCTGGATCATCGGACGAGATCTGGAAGAAAAAGGGAAAAAGCAAAACAAACTAGAAAGCAATCATAGCTCGCAGGTACCTCCGCCAAGGCAATGCTATTCGCTAGGTGGCGTCACCATATTTGCTTAGCCAGCAGTTTCGCTTATGCCCTCTTTAACGCAATGGTAACGAAAATTTCAAAGTGATCCAGAATACAGGATTCCTGCCGGATCACCCCCAAAATTGAATCACTTATAGCTTATGCCATGTCCGACATTCTCTCAAAATTTCAGAAAGATCCGTCCATAACTTTTTGAGTTATCTTGCTAACACACAGACAAACAAACAAACAAACAAACAAAAACTGGCAAAAACATAACCTCCTTGGCAGAGGTAATGACAGCAGGCAGTCGAGCAACACGTTGTCCAATGTGGCTGTGGGTTCGACTAAGGTCTGTTTAAAGACATCTATGACATACGGTTCACTGTAAACTAGACCAACTGAAAGCCATAAAAATTACATTCAGTGTAAACACGTTTTACTGCTGCAATGTAAATTTTATAGTGTATCACATAGTACCATACGACGTATACGTTAAATGTATTTAGCATGCAAACAGTAAAAATAGCATCATTTTCACAAAAATTATCTAAATCTATCAAAATATGACATATAAAAAATGCAATGTAAACGCAACATACGTGCTGGTTTTGCTGTCACGTGACCATTTCTTCAACTGTGACAAACGATTTATCAGAAATATGCCAATACCACGTGCTACAATTTACAACAACAATCCTCTGTTCACATTTAGCGGAGTAATAGTGGTAGTAGAATAATAATAGCTGACTTAGCTGTAATTACGGTCGAAGCAGTATTACACCATAAGTCAAGAAACATGGCACCAAACTGGTCCACAGCTTCGCCAGATATTGGTAAATTTTTCAGATTCTTTTGTTGGAAGATGCAAGTAATATGCAGTGCAATTTTAGTTTTTGTTGTAGTAGTAACCACAGTTGCAGTTTTTGGCTGACCGTAGGCCTACTAATGGTCGTGGTTTTAGTGCTAGATTGTGCTTGTCTGTTGTGTGTATTACATGTATTGTAACTAAACAGTACGTCCATTACAAAACTGTCTGAACAAGTAAATAGTCCGGTTCACTATATACTGTCATAGGAATTTTGTGGGGATTTGTAAACCTATACATTTTTAGAATCTGCATGGTGCAGGGAATCAGAAAACCAATGTTTCCATTTTATGAAGTTTATATGTACCCCTATTTTACCCCTAAAATTAGAAAATTTGCATTATTGCATTGTAAAAGATACGTGCAAACTGATCACACCAAACAAAGAGTTTTCAGGGTTGGGCAATCTAATGGTGTCATTCAAATTTACTGCCTCTTATTGCCATGGCAATTAAAACCCCAAAAAGTCAAAAATTTGCATTACAGCCAATGGGAACTTTAAAGCAGTATAACTGGATCCCTGTGAAAGATACAGGCAAGGCATTTACACCAAACAGGGGTTTTTGTGGTTGAGCACTCTGATGGTGTCATTTAAATTTACCCCCAACTGTTGATACAATTTGAGTCGCACCATTTAGTTGCCAGACCACGAAAACATACTGTTTAATGCAAAAATCTAGGACATATTTTTGCGTGGAAAGATAAAACCAGTTTGGGTTCAAATTTTCTCCCAATTCTGTTACCATGGCAACAAAGGTTGATCATGGTAAAACCTAAATGACACTATATAAGTTGTAGAACTTTGAAAACTCCTTGTTTGGTCCAAGGCTCGCGGAAATATTTTTACACAAGCCCAGTTATAGCCAAGATTATTGTCTTTGAAAGTTCGAATATAAACGTTTGGTTGCCATGGCAACAAGGAAGTAAATCTAAATGACAACACCAGATTGCCCAACCCCCAAAACCCCGTTTAGTGTAAAATCTTGCATGTATCTTTTACAGGAATCTCGTTATACAGCTTTGAGGTCTCCATTAGTCGCAATGCAGTTTTTGACTTTTTAGGCTGTTGGTTGCCATGGCAACAAGAGGCGGTCGGCGGTGAATTTGCATGACACCGATAGATTGCCCAACACCAAAAACCCCGTTTGACATAAACATTTTGCATGTATCTTTTACAGAAATCAAGTTATACTATTTTAAATTGTCCATAGGCCATAATGCTAATTTTCTAATTTTATGGGTAATATGGGGGTACATATAAACTTCGTAGAAAATGGAAACATTGCTTTCTGATTCCCTGTGCCATACATATTCCAAAAATGTATAGATTTACAAATCCCCATAAAATTCCTACGACAGCTAAAAATCGAACATGGTAAACCGAATTAAAATAGGGTTGCCTGATGGCTAACCTGTGGTACCAAGTCAAAACCTGCTACAACCTGTCATTCCCCAAATGGACTGTAATTTAATTTTAATTAATACAACATAATGCCAACTGAGATGTCTGTGTGTGACAGTCTAGTGCTGATTGCAGCATTACAGTGCAATGTTAACGTAACCTCTATGAAACTGCAATCACCTCAGGGTAATCACTTTCTTTCTGGGCTTCTTCTAATTTACTGTCCAACAAGTTTGGTGTAGAGATCTACAAACTTCGTTGGTTATCTCCATTCAAAAATTAGTTAGATTACTGTACTAATTGAGAGAATGTAGCACGAGAGATGATTTCAATTGTTCAATTACCTTTTCCAGCAGGCTTCATAATCCACGTTGTTGAAGGATTCTTTCTAAACTCTTCAACAAAAAGATTGTAATCAGCTGGAAGCATAAACGTGACAGGAATGCAATCTGCACAGACAGACAAAACGTAGCACAAAGTTACAAAACATCACAAAACAGAGATAAGTAAAATCTAAAATAACTAATCAGCGCAGAGTTTTTGTCTGTCCAATGCAATGCTATGCATAGCATTGGACAGAGTATAAAATCACCTGAGTGTCCGTGCGTCCGTGCGTGCGTCCAACTTTTCTTAAGCTATCTTCCTTTTACCTTCCGTTTCCCTTCCTCTTCTTCCACTTTCCTCTTCCCTTTTCCGTCTCCTTCACCTTCCCCTTTTCCTTCTCCTCCCCTTCTCCTTTTCCTTTCCCTTTCCCCTTCTCCATTTTCCTTCCACTTCCTTTTTCCTTCCCCTTCTCCTTCCCCTTTATCTTCTGCTTTTTCTTCCCATTTCCTTTCACCTTTCCCTTCCGCTTCCCCTTCTCCTTCCCCCCTTCCTTTTTTCCTTCACCTTCCCCTTTCCCTTTCCATTCCCCTTCCTTTCCCCTTTCCCTTCCTTTTTTCCTTCCACTTTCCCTTTCCCTTCCCTTCCCCTCACGCTTCCTCTTTCTCTTTTCCTTCTTTCATCTTTCTTCTGGTGTCCACGTCCGTGCATCCAATATTTGAGGCTTCATATCTCCGTAACGGTGCCAGATAAACGCATGGTCACAATGGACGACCCATAGAAAGTCGACCGCCGCGAGTCAAATGGTCACGTGACCGGTGACGTCACGTGACCCCAAGATGTCAAAGTCGTGACCCCGTTATTTTCGAGGCAGCACTTGAACTTTTTAATTTTTGCCACTGGCTAACACAGTTCACTCAGTTAATTTATACGGATTCTACTGTTAGCTACTGAGATGCATTGGACAGACGTGGTGTTCGTTTGAACAGTATCTTGTTTCCTCAAATTTTCATGGTTTCCATGCTAAAACTGGGCTTATGCATGAGATAACTATACAGCTCATCATAGCATCATAATCTAAAAATTTGGAAAGTTCCACAAAACGTGTTACTGCATAAAATAGCATTACACTAATCAAATTGAGTGCACAGTTACATCGATGTGCAGTTTTCACATTGACCCTGTATAGACAAATTCTTAAGAAAAGTCTGATAGTGAGAGCAGCATGATTAGATTCATAAGTAAGTAAGTAAGTAAGTAAGTAAGTAAAGTGTAAATTTATATAGCACATACTCAAAAAGATCTCTAATTCACATAATACATTTTGTCATCAATATTTCGCAAAAATGTATGTCTTCAGCTGACATTTGAAAGTATTGAGACTCAGTTCTGGGTCACGAAGACTGTCTGGCAGTCGACGGGCTCACCACAGAAAAGCGCCAACGACCGAAACTGTTCAATCGATAGCGCGGTACGACCAACTTCGGCTGAGTGGCAGAAAGCAGATGTTGAGTACTATATAATAGACTATTCGACTCAGAATAGCTGCTTACTGACCAAAATGTATAAAGCGGCCCGCCTCATCTTTTTCTGCCAGAGGGCTTCCCTCCTTCTCAAGATCTTTACGATATCGCTTGATATTTTTCACCATCAGATCTTTGCGTGTCAGCTCATAGTGGTTTGGAAAGTGGTTGATTATCCTGCTCAGAGAATACAAACACAATGCTAACAGTGCACTACTTTACAGACATTAAACAAGCTTCATTGCAGTTTTCAGTACATAAACAGTGATGAAGCAGGCTGAATACAGCTTTCAATATCTCAATGCTATGGTAAAATTATAAGCAGAGACAGCAATGTCATGAATGTAATAAAAAAATTTCCCCTAGGAAATTTTGCCCCTCCAGCATTAAAACATAGAGTTGTTATGTGCAATATTGCGCAGTTGCAAAAAATTAATTGACTGCTGCTAACCCAAAAAGCACAACTTTCAGCTTTTTACCCAGATGCATTACATGAAGACAGAAACATATCACATCATTTGCTAAGTGCGATAAAGCTTGTGTTAATCTCTGTGTATCATTACACTGTTAGCAGCAATGTAGTGTACATATCATGTCAGCTGTTTATATGTCTAACTATATCTTATAAAATTTATTTTAAAAACTTATCAAATATTAATTAACAAGCGGACAGGTCGCTATGCTCCCTGTCTGCTTGATCTTTCCCATAGTATCAGCCATCTCCATAGTATCGAAAATCTCCATTTTCGGCCCTTTCGGGCCTCAACTTGGCCTGCGGTTTCAAGAAACTGTAACAAATGCACAAGATAGAAAGTAACACCCATCTTCATTTCCATTTGTTACGTCATCAAAACCGACCATATAAAAATCAACAGTGTCATAGAATTCTACTATCCTGGCTCATTTTGAGCAACTGCAAATTTATATAAATTAAGTAAATAAACCAACTTTTATGTCAACCGAAATTTCTGCTATCATATACTCACTGGTCGTCTGCAAGCCTGTGCCCATTTTCAACACTAAACAGACTCCGTACTGTCTGAACGTTTGCCCTAAATACAAACAGATAACTCTCAAAACATTCGTAAAACTATGTTTTTACTGATATCCTACTATAACCAAGTATTTTATTGTTTACATATATGAGAATCCAGCATCAACAATAAACGCTATGTGTAATGTTAATGTTCATATACGAAGCTAACATGATACTGTAAACTGCACCATAATGCACGCGTGGCTTGGTAGAGTAACTGTACGACGTTGGACTTGCAATCACGAAGTCGTTGGTTCGACTCCCGGTCAGTTCGCTATCAAGTGATTACTACTTGAGAAGACGAAGCCACGTACAACATTACTCACAAGTGGATCTGTACATTATGAAAAGAAGAAGAATGAATAAGTGACTGTCCTTGATCAGGTAAATTATCTCGGTCTATAATTAGCACCATGTAAACTCAGCCTTCCATCATTCTGGGATAAGTAAATAGAGTACCACCCTGTCTGGCTAGGGTTCTTCTTCTTCTTCTTCTTTTTCAGTAGATGGTCAAACTTCAACTTGTTGAAGACTCCAGACCATGTCGGGTAGTTGACAATGTGAAGTGTAGACGTGTTATGCCAACAGTCACAATGTCATAACGACTGTCGGCACGTCCCTCGCTCCTCACGGAAGGGTCGCGATGCCCTTTCACCAGTAAAGGTGGAGTAAGGTGTACTGGTAGGTTAAGGTGGTGTGCATTCATTCATTCACCTGTGTGATTCAGTGATGTTAATCCTTGGCCTTGGCCTTGGACTTAAGACCAAATTTTGTGGCCTTGGCCTTGCAATAGGCTGGCCTTGGCCCTGGGACTGTGGCCTTGGCCTTGGCCTTAGAGATTTGACCTTAGCCAAAAAAATCAAGGCCATCACCAAAGTTACGTGGGACTACAAAATTCACCATCGTGATAGATTAAATGAGCGACACTTTGCTCGAATCACTGGTCTTCCTCAAATGCAATGTAGCACTGTGAATTAGGGAGAAAGACCCCGAGTGCTTCCAGCACTGTATAACTTTCTGTAACGAACTTTCACACTGAAGGAACTGTTTTAACTAGCTTATGTTGCAGTACTGTGAAAACAGGCTTTCTTGCTTCATCTTTTACATGGAATTTGTAGCTGACAAAATGTTTTTCGACTTTCAGTGACTGAGTAATTAGCCTATAATAACTTTCAAACTACTGACACTGTTTTGACTGTCAGTAACTAAGTGTTCGAAAATTACTGGTAAGATTAAAAATGTTACTGTTAACATAAATTACTGGTGATTTACCACTAAATTTCCGGTAAATTACCCATATTTTACCTTTAACAGAAGTGCATCCCACTGAAAAAGTCTCAGAATAGCTGTTAAGATACGTAAGTAGACGAATTTAGCGCTTTAGTTTCAAAATCAAATTGATTGGACTATTATGGCACTTAATGTGTGTAAAATTAAATGTCTAATTTAAGTCTTTGATGTGCAGTTTTTTCAGCTTGTTAGGCTCAAATTCTACTGGTTGCATGCAGTGCAGTTGTAAAATGACGATTGCTTAAATCTGCATTGTCTGAAATTTTATATACATTTAACTGAATTTGATTTTACATAAATTAAAATAAAAGTCCGTAATTTACCGGTAATTTTGCAATTTTACCTTACTGTAATTTACCGTAAGTTACCGGTAACGTTACGGGAGCTTTAAACCCTATCAGTAACTGGATAGTTCTACTCATTTCTGCATATTATGTTGTCAGTAATGAGTGATGCAGCTGATGCTATTAAATTCTATAAGTTGCGTATGTAAGAGTACTTGAAAAACAGAATTTCATTACTTTTCTTTTATCGTAAACCTTTGCATTATGGGATGGCTTTGACTTTGCCTTGGGACCGTGGCCTTGGCATTGGTCAGCTGGCCTTGACCTTGGCATTGAGGTGGCCTTATTAACATCACTGGTGTGAACACATATGGCATCGATTTGTAGCTTTGAGATAGGTCCCGCATGAAAATAGGTTTTCACTTAAACATCAAACAATAAATAAATGCATATACCATGCCACAAGTTACAGCAATGTTGACATAAAAACATATTGGCTTGCGAATGCTATAAGCGACCCTTACTCAAACAGTTGGCGACTTTAATTTTTGACTTAGACTTTCGCTGAGCCTTTTCGCTAAGCAAAAGCTAAAGCTGAATGCTAAAGTCTGTGTACTTAGACCACAGTTCAACTAAACTTTGGTCTAAGTCTACTGACTTAGACCAAAACGATTAAAAATGGCGGAAAAACAGGTAAACATAACAGGAAATGAATCAACCATTTACACTTGGACTTGCTTATTTAATTGCACCACGCATGCAAATAACGTAATTACGTAACATCTGACGTCATTGCATATTCATTACGGCGTTTATTTTTGGTACCAGACTGCTTTAATTTACTAAACTATCCGTATGCATAGGACTGTAAATGGTCGCCATGTTTTCGCTCAGCTAAAGTCATAAGATGGAGTGGATTCAGGCTCAGCAAAAGTTAAGCCCTAAGGGCTAAAGCTATCTCTTCCATGCAAATCCAACTGAGTTTAGCCAGGTTAGTTTGGCTCAACTTTGGTCTAAGTATGTACTTTTGGACTCAGCGAATCGCTGAGACTTTTGCTGAGTCTAAACTTTGATCTAAGTAGGTAAGTTTAGGCTCAGCGAAAGTCTTGGCGAAATCACTTCACTTTTTGACTTAGGTAGGTACTTAGACCGAAGTTTAGGCTCAGCAAAAGTCTCAGTGAAAGTCTAAGTCAAAAAGTGAAGTCGCCCAGTGTCTATCCTTCTCTGACTGATCTGTCTTCTGCTTCTGGAACATACACTGTGTCTGAAAAAACATCCCCGACATTTTTGACTGTAACTTGAAAACCAATTATCAGATTTTGATAATTTGTGGTATGAATATTCCTGACTCAACTTGACATCAAATGACCATTCAGTTTCCCACCTCATCCAACGTTTGTTTCTGCACTACCTGGAGAAAACACAACCAGCAAAATATCACTGTTTTATCCAATGCGATATTATTGCTTAATTAACATAACACGTAAAAACATATTTTTTTCACATTTTTTTTACACTGTGGCTAACATTTCATCTAGCTGTCCATTTTTCAACTGCCTGTAGTAAAATAGCTTGAAGCGTTGGCCCACTATGTGAACACAAGCAAGGAGACGCTTTCTTTATTCATTGACAGCAGTATCGATAAAGTTCTGCTTCAGAGCAATCCAGGCTGTACCAGTCACTTCTTGACTTCACAAACATTTCTAAAGTTCATCTGGTAGACATACTGCTGCAAGACAGTCAAACCTTGTAATAGACCTGCTGTTGGGGCCCACAAATTAGGACGGATGAAATTTATTGATGTTTTTCCATTCATTTTAACACATATTATGCCTGGTCTGCTTTCCTCAGGTGGTGCAAAAGCAGACGTTGAGTGAGGTAAAAACTAAAACACTTATTTAATAGCCCATTTTGTCAAAAATATTTCTACTAAATATTATTAAAATCTGCTAATCTTTATTCAAGGTACAATCAATAATGTTGAGGATGTTTTTTCAGGTTTTCTGTTTCTTTTAACGCATATTTCGCTTGATCTGCTTTCCCTAGGTAGTGCAGAAGCATACATTGGGTGAGGTAAAGAAACTGAACTGTCATTTGATGGCAAGTTGTGTCAGAAATATTTGTACCAAAAATTATTAAAATCTGATAATTGGTTTTCAAGTTACAGTCGAAAATGTTGGGGATGTTTTTTTAAGACACAGTGTAGTTGGCAAACTCCCGGTGAAATATCGCGCCAACGTGTCTGTCCGCAGCTTGGATATTGCTTATAGTAGTTGCTAGCCACGTGACCTACCAGCTTGTTTCAATTTTAACTATGTCATTCAACTCTGACAGTGTCTGAGATACCGACGTAACTTCTAAACGTGCGTGTCACTTTGTACGCACCTTATTAAATAATCTCAGATGTTGCACAAAATTTATGCCTAGATTCAAAACACCCGGAAAACTTATTTCAACTGAAAATGTTATGGTTTGGCCTCAGGATAAATCACGACTAACGCCACGTCTTCGTAGGCTTACGCTAATAATAAGAAAATATTTGACACAAATATTCGAACCAATAAAAGTTCCATTCTTCATCTGGTGCAACTGAAACCCAGCCTCGCTTCTCAAAATTGTTCACCAAAACCGACTTGTCTAGATCACACGCGTATTTCACACGCGCCATCGTTAACAGTACTCGGCGCACCTGCTTACATAGAATAGTTGTTTACATCGTTACCATAGTGACACTATTCTATGTACTTATAAACGAAACAATAAATAAGTAACGAAACTCGGTGGCAGAGGACCAGGGGAGTAGGTGACTGATATCATGATTGAAAGATAAAGACCGAGAGAGTATTGCAATTTGTAAAACAAAACGTTTTTTTCAGTCTAAATCGGTACGATTTTAAAGTGATATAAACAGATGCCAGCGGATTAGTAAACCTGGACCAGTTCGATCGTTACTTTTCACCAAGTATCGAACTCGTAATCCTTATGTTACGGTTCGAATCTTAACGTGGAAACATAGGGCAACAGTTTTGAGCATTCTAACCACGGTTTTGAGCAAGTTGCTGAGTAGACTGATTAGCCAGTGCCATGGTAGTACTGCCAATGCATGCTATATCATTATGATTCGTACTTGTTTCATAGGCATGCTGTAGACTAGAGGCCGCCTAAGCCTACTGCACGCTGTTTATTAGGTCTGGTCTGCACGTGTAAACTAAGCTATTACGTACATTACATGACTGTACACCGTTCATTCATTTACACTGTCTTGTGAATGCGCATTAAAATAAATTAAATTGTAAAACAAGAGGCAAGCTCAGCTGATCGCTAACTAGGACCCCTGCGTGCAGAAATTAAGACAGTCAGTTCCTCAGTTTAAACTTTTCAACACATTCACAACAATTAGCCAATGATTGGATATTAAGACAAGAAATCTGAACTAATGCTCATGAGACGCGCGAGAGCATATGGCAGTTCCTGTTTGCAGGTAATCTTGGACTATCTCCATCAATTTCGTCGCAATTCACTCTTTTGCAGTCATGGCTGTGCCTATCTGCAACCACTTACACGCTAGACAAGCCAACAGAGGATAATTCCACTTTACTTTTTACAAGGGTACCCGTCTTTGACACCCACGTGCGCAGGCCTCATTGAATCTAGATGGTCCGGACTTGAACTTCTAAAATCTGACAATTGAACTGTTAAATGCTGAAAATTTCATACGCAGGTTGTCCTGGTCTTGGCGCAATTCACTCTTGAAATGCGTGTCGCAGCGCAAAATTGCGAAAAAAATTCACTAAAACGTGCTATTTTATTTAAAGGTCATCGATGTTGACATTTCTAATGTCGTCGGCAGTGCTTGTTGTGATAAGCAGCATGTCTGTGCCTATCTGTAACCATTTTCACATTAGGCAAGCCAATAGCTGCAAAACAGCGTATTTTTAGCGATTAGGCCTACTTGTTTAACCTACGGCAAAAATTTGGGTGTCTTAACATTTAAAAGGCTACAGGTAATATAATAAAACGGTTTCCAGATGCTTGAAATTGATCAAGTTCGACATATTATTTACTGCCATGTATATGTATACAGCGGCCATAGCATAACGTGTTGCGTGGCGCCACCGTGTGAATGCAATAGCAGTAGAATAACATGACACACATGACAGTGCGATAACACATCTAATATCAGTAATATCTAATGAGAAACAGTAAAGAGCAGAAAACTGTCTCCTTCAAATGTGTATATTAATTAGAGCTGTCAAATTAATGCATCAATTAACGCAATTATGCGTTAATAAGTTAACGTGCGTTAAAATAATTAACGCACATATTCATGTTAACTTACTAAATTCCGTGAAGCAAAAGTTCCAACATTCTGTTAAACTGCGATTATTCGACAATCCAATGAATTCAAGTAACTAAACTGTAATTGCCGTTCTATCACTACTGTCAATAAATAATTATTTTGACGACAGGCTATAGATTTCTATGCTAGCTGTGACGGCAGTTATTGTTGATTATACGTTTAAAATGTTTTCTACTTCCTATATTCTACAGGCGGAGCCCCCAAAACGTTGTGAGACCCAGGGTAACTTACCCCACTACTCTCCTTTTCGACGAGCCTGGGTGCGTTAATAACGCGTTAATTAATTCGTTAAAAAAATTAACGCAGTGCGTTAATGAATTTTAAAAATTAACGCTTCGACAGCTCTAATGTTTGCTGGCTGGGTGAGAGGAAAGGTGAAATGTAAATCTGCAACAATTACTAGCAAAGTTTAATTATGGCTCCATTTCGGATTAAATTAGTCAAGTAAGCAAAACTGATAATACATAATTATATCAAACAATATACTGAAAAAATATAGTCAGAGCTGCGTTACAATATAAATGCAAAATGGTGCCTTGAATATCAAGTACAATGTGTGCACAGTGTCATATTCAATTAGCAAATACAAATATATTTAATTAGTCAACCACAAATACAATAATTACATGTGAAAAAGTCCACGAGAAAGTTCAAGTCTATCACTACACAAGTAGCAAAAAACAAGTGAACCAAACAGCAGTTAACATATAGCTATCAACTGCAGACTACAACGTAGTGTTTAAAGCTAAATAACAAACACAGAGAAATGAAAAATCAGCAAAATCACACTGCTGTGCTTGTGCCAGGAAAACTAGGCTATAACACACAAGATATGATACTATATAGGCAAAAATAAGTAATATACGCCAACAAAAATCAGTTCTTGCAAATCTGGCAATAAAATGACATAACAAATAGCAGTGCACCCTGAGGTATTCAAACTCACAGTTAACAGTAAAAAATATGAAAAAATAACTATGTAATTACGAGTAAAAGCATGAAAAATCAAGCTCATGAAAGTCTTCATGGCAGAAATATGGGGCCAATGCTCTATGGTTCATCAACTACAAGTGTATGAAATTTAATTTTAAAAAATTAAATCAAAGCACACATTATATAACAGGAAACAGGTGGCTCACGTCCTTAAGAGAAGGTCAAACAAACAAAAATTATGCTGGAAGTTTACAAAATAAATAATAAACTCTACATCATCGAAGAAACAGTGGCGGATTCAAGGGGGGGCGGCCGGCCCACCCCCCTATTGACCGGATGCATCTTAAAACAGGTGAAAAGTTTGCACGAAAATGCACTATTTTGCATAAAAATTTCAAAAATTTTCTGGGGATAGCCCCCTCCCCAGACCCCACTCCCTACCCTTCTGTCCCCTATTCCAAATTTCTGGATCTGCCACTGCAAAGAAATGCAGCAAAATGGTGGACTTCCAAGCTCAACAGCGGAGAGCAACAGAGCAAAATGACGTCTAAACTGTTTGTGTAAAATAACTCAACAGCAAATAACAGAACGCATAGAATAACATTTGAAAACAATGACTGAACCAGAATAGGTATGAACACTCACTACAGATGCAATGGACAGATGTTGTAATGTCATGTACCCTTCAGTATCCTGATGATGGTCCACGACAAATGATATGCTAACATTTTGTGCTTATGTGCATATTCATCATCTCTCAAAAAAATCTGTGACATAACTAAATGAAACATGAACAAGAATTAACAGATTTTAATAAATTTTTGGTATAAGTACTTCTAAAGCAACTGGCCATCAAATGCAACCACAGACATTAGGTGAAGTGAGAATTTGAACAGGTATTTGATGAACAGTTATCTCAACAATACTTTCATTAAAAAATCTGATAAATCATTCTGGAAATTACAATCGACAATGCTAAGGATCCTTTTTTTCTGAGATGTAGTGCGGTATAGGAACAGTAAAAAATAGCAGTAGTAAAACATCTATTTAGTAGAGATAGAAGTGGCTTAGTAGTCAAAGTAAATTACATCTGTAATAAGACAGATGTCAATACTTTAACACAGACGTAACTTGTGCGCCATTCAGACAAAGACTTAGAACCAAAAAATGCATCAAAATACACAAATTACAGCCACTACAATCCTGTGACATCAGCTTTGAATCAGACGTTAACTGGTCTAACCGATCGCGGACAAACGTATGGTAGGCACAGTCTCCATCCAACACAAGCACAAAATACACAATGGGTGACTTCACTTTTTGACTTAAGACTTTCGCTGAGCCTAAACTTCGGTCTAAGTACCTACTTAAGTCAAAAAGTGAAGTGATTTCGCTGAGCGAACACATGGCGACTAACATGGATAGTTTAGTAAATTAAAACACTCTGGTACCAAAAATAAATGCTGTAATGGCTACATAATGACGTGAGACGTTACGTAATTACGTCATTTGCGTGCGCGGCGCAATTAAATAAGCAAGTCCAAGCGTACCTGGTTGATTTATTTCCTGTTAGGTTTACCTGTCATCTGCCATTTTTAATCGTTTAGTTGAACTGTGGTCTAAGTACAGACTTTAGCATTCAGCTTTAGCTTTGGCTCAGCGAAAAGGCTCAGCGAATGCCTAAGTCAAAAAGTGAAGTCGCTCAATGTATGCCACTGATGCAAGCAAAGTATGCAACAAATGCTACAAACATAGCTGATGCATCACGGCTGCAAAATGCAAGGCTAGAAGAATTGTGTCTTGTTGCCCTGTGTACACTGCATGCATTTCATTAAACAGAAACCAAACTGCACTTCAAGGCCGCTTTCTCTGCAGCTCCATTATGTAACTTGAACACCCACTGCAGATGCAACGGACAGATGTACAGGGTGGTCCAAAAAAACAGCACAAAGTTTCTGGCACCATAATTTTGCAACCGTACATCACAGAGTCATGCGATTTTCAGCAAAATGTTCTGAAAGAAAATCTTTACATGAGCAATTAAATATTCTTTGTTTTGCCGCTTGCAAGTGAACTATTAAAAAACTGAATTACCTTCAATGTACCTTGGTCCATAAAAACTTGCCAGTATTATTTTTTCAATAGCTCAGTGAAACATTGGCCGATTTCGATAATTTTTGGCATGCGACATTAAGAATAAACTTGACGCAAAGGTCTGCAGTTTTGGCCACCTCACCTTAACGCTGTCGCTACACTACCATGTGAAATGCATAAGTTGCTGTTTTGCTATTGACAACAATGAATTCCTATCAGGTAGCGTATGCGTCAGCTCAGAAATTATAAACTAAATAGCGACAAACGCAATTGACAATTATTATCACTCAAAAAATCACACGTGTCACATCACATCATCTTCATTTCAGCATGTGCTCAACATGTCCTTCTGCAGCACAAACGCAAGCGGTAGACGTTGACACCATTTGCCAACAGCACGTTCAGTAACTGCATGACTCAAGCAGCCCACTCGCTGTTGATGTATCATTTCAGTTTGTCGACTTAGAA
>Ga0209367_1006257_pt1 | contig 16494 bp, 14 predicted proteins | sample WorMetLIZISLAND2_FD_187412 | JGI IMG/M metagenome (GOLD analysis project Ga0209367, IMG submission 187412) | Marine gutless worms symbiont microbial communities from Max Planck institute for Marine Microbiology, Germany - Olavius geniculatus... ... | reverse complement strand
TGGCTTGGTCTGTCGGTCCCTGGCAGTAGTAAATTGGTGTCCACTTTGGAGAACACTCTGAATTGGATCCAAAGAGGGCAATCCCGATTTCTATGCATCTGCTTTTTTCTTGTGTCATTTGTAGATCTTCAAATGCACATTGTCATAATTTTTGTCTTAATCACTTCTGTTGTTGTTTACTTTTGTAGCTGTCTTCCAACTGATCCAAAGTATCTGGATGTACTAAAGACCCGAGTCCATTCCATTCTCTGCCATCTTTTAAATTTAATAACAGATTACTATTTTGGCAGTTCCAGCTCTTCAATTATTGGGACTGTTGAGTGACGCTGTTCGATATCTTGGTGACTGGATGTGATAGGCTAACATTGTCATTAAACATTGTCATTATATTTTGTTTGAGTTGGCAATGTTTGTTCGTGTATGTTTGTACATATTTGGCCAAGAGGACGAATATGGCATTGAAACACTATCGCATATGTACCAACCGAATTTATCTATCAAGTCTCTGGACATCGACGTGCCACATTCATAATATCGTTGTGATTTTGGCATTTCGTTTAATTACACACAGCATCCTCTGTTCTGGATTATATTCAAGTTAACAGTTTATCACCCTTACTCTTTGCTTGCAGTTCTTTGATTTGGGGGGAGCATGAGCTATGGCCTGCTCTCCCGTGCCAAAAGTTGGGGGAGCAGCTGCTCCCTCTGCTCCCCCTGTTCCAACGCCCATGCCTATCTATTCAAGATAAAAATCAAAAAAAAACAACCGTCTCAATCATGACACAGCAACATCCAACAAATAGCATGTAAATGCACCATAAATATTTAGAAATCTATTTCCAGCACAAGCGAATACAACAGCATACATCAAATATTCGTGCAAACCAGAGAAATATGTCAACGGATAAGACACTTCCTGAAAACTTGCAAACAGCTGATTTCGAAACAAACTGTTCGATGTTTACATCGACAGTCAACAGTCAACACAACAAAACACCGTTGCTATGCGTTGTCGCGAGAAATCTCCAAATTGCGTCGCCGGTTAGTTCATAAATTATGCGTTATGTTACGTTATGTTATCTGTATTAAAAATTGTTGCTAGGCAACATTGTATACAATGTGATTTTGTTTATGAAATGTGATTATAAGTTGAAAGTAACCCGACAAAAGAAGAATATAAAGTAATATTCTTTGACAGAATTATCGTGCATTACGTTTACGTATTTTTTACACCGTCGTGTAGGCCTAACTTGTAACTTAACTTTGCATAGGCCTAGTTCATGTTGGCAACCTCAAAACGGATTTTTTTCAGTCAAAAATTTTGTACAGGCTGTACTTTTGGAGTAAACATATCTGACAAGAAAACAATTAGGCCGCATGCACGTGTAAGGCGGGACGTTAAACCCTACTCACTCACTCACTCGCCACTCACTCACTGCTGGACCTTATGCAGTCATGTGGCTGGTGATCGCATGAATCTCAACTGTTTGGTTGGCACTGGCAAGCCTGGAATGCCCCTCCCTTGCTCCAGTGCCACTGCATTTGCCATGCATGATGGCTTTTTCAAGAAAAAATGTTGTCTTCAAGTTCGCGAAAAAAAAAACATCACCTACACTCCCTGTCCTACACTAAATTCGCAACAACTAGCGTCCGCAATGACAGAATTAGAGCAACGCTCTAGTTTGCAGCCAATCACTACTGACTGCCGACAGTTAGGCTAGTTGTGCTTTAGGCTGCTGGCTGCCAGCATGCTATACACGACTTTCTTACACTTTGATCACTCAAAGTATTTCGCCACTTTTTTGATTCGCCCCTGCAGGGTCGTTTGCCCTCACCCCCTTCTCTCACTCGACTAATTACTTCTCTCAATTTTTGTCATTCTTGCATTAGCTAAAAATGGCCTAATTTTAAATTTGATAATTTGCCAATAAACAGGTTGTGCATATACAGGGAGGGCCAAAAAAACCGGACCTGTTTGAGCATTGATAACTCAGCGATGGTTAGTGGTAGAAAGACGTGTGATACGGTACGTCAAAAGTTTCAGAATGCTGTAAAGAATAAATGACAAATTTGCATAGTAAAACATTTAAATATTTTTTGCCTAATTTGCATAAATATTTGTCATCTTCGAAATTTTGCCAAATTTGACTGTAACACATGGATTTAACATGGATATTTGAGCTTTTGTAACTTAGCGATGTTTATTGATGGATAGGCGTGTAATATGTCAAAAGTTTCGAAATTGTGTACAAAAGAAGTGTACAATTTGCATGTCTCCGCATTTAAATATTTTTTGCTTGATTTACACAAATCTACCCCACCCTAAAATCATGCTAAATTGGCAGTAACACATGAACTTAAGTTGATTTTCATTCAGCATACAGTGAAATATCAACAATCATTAACAGATGCGTTGAGTTTAGATGAAATTCGACATAGGCAGTTGCCCAGCTTTTCCATTCGTAACCGTTATTCGTCCTTTTAGGCAGCTGGAGTCAATGTGCACAGGATCACCTGAGCCCAGCATTCAATTAGCACATGTTTTAGCTGGTCAGTTTCTGAAATTTTGTAACCATGCTATCTGTTGCAATGCCCCCGCACTGAATAATTAACAGAATTTAAATCTGGACTTTTTGGCAGTGAGTTTTTGAGTTCAATGAACTCGGGCGCATCGGAGTGCAGCCAAATGCCTAATTTCAGGGGTAATGAAAATTTAGGCAAATTAGGCAAAAAAAATATTTAAATGATTTCCTGTGGAAGTTCAGCCCTTTTTGTATACAACATTCTAAAACTTTTGACTTATCACATGCCTTTCTGTGGGTAATCATCGCTGAGTTATCAACGCTCAAACAGGTTCGGTTTTTTTCGGCCCACCCTGTATATATTGCCTTCATGATTAATTGCTGTTTCTGTTGTTTGCTGTTCAAAGTTGTAGAAATGAGAAGGCACGATAAATCTTTGGTTTCACACAGCCAAGTGGATTTTTCTTTGACTGATTCTACCAGTCAGAAAGTCGACAACCTGCCAGATGTTGTAGACACCACATTAGTCAGCTCTGTTAGGTTCGACAAATTTGGTGCGTTTGGTTATGATTTGTCAGCAAGTGTCATGCCCGAGCCAAAACTTGATGCAATGCTTGCAGACGTTGCAAGTAAACTACCAACTATTGACTTAGACATGTCAGATGTAAGTTTTGTCGATTATTCTTCACAGCGTCTCTTTGCAGATTTAATGAAAGCAGTGTATTTCACCTGGCCCCCACCAGCCATGATGACAAAGTTTGTTTAAAAACTTACTTTTAATGCACATATTTTTTCAACAATTATTGAGAGAGCATATAGTATAGTAAACATTGGTGCAAGTACATTTTTGATTTATTGTGAGTATGCTACTTAATCGCTTTACACATTTTAATAACTTTGCATTGTTAATGTTGAACAACAAAGTGACTAATGACTAATTCTGAGCTGGTTTTTGACATTTGATTTATGGTGCAGTAGGCCTATGCATTTTCACTATACTGTACTTCACTCCAGTTTAATTTAGTTACTTTTGCATATATTTATTTGCATTCTATAGTTACATTAATTTTCAAAAACATGTTGATAAAATCCATAAGTTGTGGATAGTTGTTGTTTGGTTTGATGATTATAGGTTAGTTCAGAAGATGACATCCCGATATTTACTCGAGAACGATATGATTTCAGTCTTGGTGCTAACGAAGTTGTTGCTTCTGAGCATGTGACATTGTGTGCTGGAGATGCTGCAACTGTTTCAGAACCAGCCGTGACAGATTTCTCTTCAGACTGTTCGTTTCTGTCACCCTCTGTTGTCAAAACAATGCTGCATGAACTGGAAGACCCACAAGATGAATTGAAGTCATTAACCAGCCTAATTTCAATTTCAGGATTAACTGGCATTAGTTCTGAGCACACAAACTGCAGTACTAGTATCACTGACGTGGATCATAAAATTATAGCAAGCGATATTTGTACACCAGAAATCAGTCACAAAATGCAGAAACCAAAATATTGCTACAATCACCTTTCCGAGGCTCGAGCAAGAGTATCAAAACTTGAACAATTGAAAGAAAACTCTCGGCAGATGGTATCTAGGTTTATACCTCCAAATGCTCCAAAGTTGTCATTTGCAAGTGATGTCATCGGTATGTGTTGCAATTATTTATAACTATAGCAACTATTTTTACATATAAAACATGTTGCAATACTGCAGTATTGCTGTATATCACAATATTAGTCTGTCGGCTAGTGATATGATTATTTAATCATCAATTTAAATAACAATCAGTCAGCTGAAAAGTTTTGATCCTGAAACGGTGTGATCACAGGATAGGCCAATTTGTATTCAATGTTGTTTCCAATGTGTATATGTCTTATTCTCAGCAACAAATTGATAACAATTGATAACCAAGCATGATTTATTTTTTTTATTTTTGTTCAACAGATTTTCACTCTGACGTAGTGGAAAATAGTTTTTCGTTGGTTGGTGGAGGTGATCATTCTGATGTAATGCCAAGGCAGTATCCAGCAGCAAGCAGCAACTATAGAAGTATGCACTATGCATTGAATAGTTTAATTTCTCACTTTATCATTGTATTTATGTATAATTATTCAGACAGTAAGTAGTAAGTGAAATGTAAATTTATGCAGTGTATATGCATGAAAACTTTAATACAAGTGCATGCAAGTGATATAAGTCTTTAGCACAGCTGTTTAAACATATTTGAAACAGCAACATTTGGCCATGTCAGATAGCTTATATACTTCTTTGCTTTGACAATTGGATTGACACTGGCACTGGTGTAGCCATAGGGGGACACTGGGGCACATTCCTCTAGGAGTCTACTTAGTTACTCAAAATAGTACCAGAAATGCACCAAAACGCCTTATTTTTACACATAAATTAGAAATTGTGCCACCTTCCCAGACTCTTTCCCTGGTGGGGAGATGATCCCTGCCTACACCCCACCCGTCAAGAACCTTTCAACCTATGCCACTGGACGATAGTATCTACAGTGCAGTCAATTGTTTGATTTTTTACTGCTTCATAATACTGTGTGCAGTAACAAAACTTAATCATCGATTAATGCATAATCATTGTTATTGCAGTGAACAAGATCATCAGCAAGATTTTGATTCAGATGATGGAATTGCCATAAAACTTCTAATAGAAGCCAGGTCTGAAATAGTAGCCCGGTCCCTAACAAAAGCTGGGTCTCTAGTGCAAGCTGGAGTCAGGAATAACTTGTTTTAATAGAAGCTTCTATTAGAAGTTTTATGGTAAAGTGCAAAGTTTTGTATTTCAGATGATGACAGCTTGTCACTGTTGGAGAAGCTAGCACAGTTCTCAGTGTCGTACTCTGGCAGCGGCTGTTTGATGTCTGACTTTGATCCTTTGACTGGTACCTTTAGCAACAGATCTGCCTTGCATGCCAACATGCAGATGTTGAAGTGTTCAACTGCTCGCGGTATAACTGTCAACCAATCATTCAATCTGTATTAACAGTGACGTAGACAATTTTGGGGGCCCAGCCCCCCCAGTCTTCCAGGCAAAACATAAGCATGCGTTTAAACTGCATTAAATTTGCCAATTTGGTCAGTTTATTCTGGGGAAAATAGTTAAAACCACATCTCATCTTTTAAAGCTAAAATGTACCAAATTTGATTTTGTCTGCTTCTTCGCTCCAGACCCTACTTGGGAAGCTCACAGCACTCTCTCAGACCTCCTAGCTGTATTTTAGGGAGTCTTACTTATAAGGGAAGAGAGGGGAGAAGAAAAGGGGAGGAAAGAGAAAAGGAGGGGAGAGGTAAAAAGGAAAGAAAAATGGAGGGGTGAGATAAAAATGGGAAGGAAAAGGGAGGAGAAAGGAGACCCCCCAATTGACATTTTTGGCTATGCTACTGATTAATGCAACTGTATAAAGTACAATAAATGCAGTAGAACAGTTAAACATTTTGACAAATGCAACAGTTGGGAAATGCACTGAGGCAGCATGATTGCTGTTGTTAAACCTGCCATTAAAATCTTGTCTACAAACATAGAATTATTATTCATATAATCACCGCAGTAGAAATGCCATACTGACAAATACTGAGTGACCGAGATAACAATATGTGCAAATTGTGCAGTAATTTATCAGTCACTCAATTGAATTATGATTGTGAGTGATATAGTGTCCTTTGGCTTCATGACACTTTGATTAAATGACTTGAACAAAAAAAGAAGATGAAAAAAATTCCGCACAGACAGCTAGGTCTAGTGCATAGTAGCTCAGTCATTGTTTTTTCGGCATTTTGAGCCAGCGAGGGCTAAACCAAATTAACCTAGCATACAATCCAAGTCCGCTGGATGGCTGGTTTTATTAATAGCCAGCGCCTGGCTTTTAAATTGAGTGAGTCAATATGCCAGCAGTTCTGGTAACAGGGTTTAAGCTGTTATGATGCAGAACTCACAATCAACCGAGTAAGTACCGCTCACATCAATCTGTATACTGCCATCCAAAAGCTAGCAAAAGCCACCGAAAAGGAAGAAATTGTGCACCACATACTTTCACTAGTTGAGCAAATAGCAGCAAGCGGTAATAAATATATGAAGTTTCAGTGGATTTCTGGTCACTGCGGAATAGAAGGAAACATGCAGGTTGATAGTATTGCGAAGGATGTTTTTACATTACCACAGATAGCAGCACCAGTGGACTTCAGCATTGCTAAAACAGTTATTGATCACCACTGTGCCCGCAAGTGGAGTAGAATGGCCAAGTCAGCAGTACCTTATGCCACATACGTGAACAGGGGCCAAGAAAAGGATTTTACACCTACACAACAGACTGCTTTCACACCCCTGTACAGTTGGCGTGGTATCGCAATAGAATAATGAGGAATCAAGACCAGCCTGAACCGGCCACATGTCAGCGATATGGTCAGGCAGAGAAGACGCTGGTACACCTAATGACTGAATGTCCACTATTGAAAGGTGCACGCAGCCACCATTTCGATGAGGATGATTATATCACTGTCCTTTTCAACGAACCCAAAGTAGCACTTAGTTACCTGAGGAATGCTGGCCTTTCCGAGGCCGGTTGTGTATGATCCTTGATCGAGCATCACAAGAAAACAACAACAACAACATTGCCATAAAGCTTGGGCAGCTTGGTCATCACTCATTTTGTCAAAAACTAAACCACGGGTGTCAGTTTAGTTCAGTTCAGTTACGTCGCTCTGTGTGCACTTTAAGAAACTGCTCACTCACTGGAATGAGGCAGTGTGTACAGTGCTCATGATCTGATTGTGTAGATTGTGGCACATCTTGTGCTCCAATGATGAAGTCTGCTGGAACCAACACATTAGATCTTGGTCTGTAGAATTCATTGTTACATTTTTTGTTTCATTGTTTAGCATTGACTGTTATTTGATAAATTATTACTGTTGTCAAGTTGTCAACTTATTTGACAGATTATGTGATTTAGTTCCATTTGTCTGATCTTTTCTTTTCTCTTTTTCTCTATTGCAATTTGCAGTTGATTAGTCCGCCCGGAAGCGATAGCTTGCGGAGCGGACTTACGTTTTACTGCAGATGTTTTTTTATTTCAACGTGAGATCTCCGAGATGTGTCGACCGATCAGCATGAAATTTTGCACGTTGGTCAGTACTAGGGCGAATTTATAATGCCAGTCCAAAATTTTTTTTGCAGGGAGACAGACCCCCAAAAAATTTGAGGGGCCAAAAACATGCAAAATTTGGCCCGATTTCGGACGACTTCGAAATTCGGCGGCTAATATCTCCGAAACGGATGAAAATATTCAAAATCGGATAAATATTTTATCTACCGCGATTCCTCCCGCATTCTGCGAAAGAAGTCTGGTGAACTTTGGTCCACCAATTATCGAGCTCTCGATGTGGAATCATACCCACCCAAATTGACTTTTTCGGAAGACCACATTTCGGCCTCTAGGGGGTGCTGCGCCCCCAAATTTTTACACGTGTCATAGAATGACCAAGTCTTGCTAGCGCTTTTCCCACCAGGGACCTGGGTTCCCCTTACAATTTTTTTAAAGGGGGAGGGTTCCAAAAATGGTTTAAAATGTAATAAAGGAGCGCTTATAACTTCGGAGTTTTAGGGGTGTAGCCAGACGAAACTTTGACACTTGACGTGCCTCTTGGTTGGGGTGTTAACGCAAGTACATCTTTTGGGACCACTGCCCCCTTAAAATTTGGGAGGGCAAAAAACGCTTAAAAATCGGTGCGATTTACGACAACTTTCGAGTTTGAAAGCAAATATCCTTGGAACGGATGAAGATAGTGACAAAATGTAAATGGTGTTAACGAGAACGATCTTTTTGGCATTGACAAAAAAAAATTGTGAACTTTGGTCCACTACGAACAAAGTTATAAGCGCTCATGTTGACCTACCCTAAACCGACAATGCGCGTTCGGCGTATGCCAATGCATTTGAGTTCGGGCCACGTGACTTCGGTGCCGGGAAAATTTCACCCCCCCCTTAATTTCCCTCCCCCAATCGGACTTAGGGCGCCGGGCAGACTCACGTTGTGCTTTGCCCCAAATTTCTAGTTTTTATCTAACTTGGCACAGATTTTGGCAGCTAAATTTTAGGCACCAAGAGTGGATAAATGACGTCCAGTCTTCCTGTAAAGTAGCCATTATAAAAGGATCAGCATATGTGATTTGTCAACATGCCATTTATAGTTCAGAAGCAATTAAAGACAAAGATAGGTTTGGGTTTGTTGATCGTTTTAGACAGAGTTATGTCAGGTAAGAGAGCGGCCAGTGCATCCCAAGAGACTGTCTGCATTGACCTGAGGCACTTTGATGAGCAGCAGCAGCAGCAGCAGCATGGCTTCGAGAAAGTTCAAAAAGTTTTTGGCATTATCCCTCGATCAACTGAGTAAATACCGTACTGTACATCGACTGTCCATTCATTATAGGATATTTATTGGCTGAAATTACGCAGCTCAACAGGTGTAAGAGTTACCTAAATTATTTTACTTTGTAATGCGTTCTTAGTCATGTGACTTTTGTTAAGAATTTAATGATTAGAATTTTATCTATTGTTGAAAATTTGATTAATTGTTAATTTCTGCAGCTTTAGTTTCAACCACAAAATAGTAGTCGGTTTTTGAGCAATGACAGTTTTAGTGAAAAGAAAATGCAAGAAAAGATGACAGGTTGTTTGAATGTGTTGCAGCATAACCCATGCACATGTGTGTGTGTTAAATGATGGCAGGTCTGAGGAAAGTTCGTCTGATGATGATTTGGACAACAACCATGAATTGTGGTTTGAACAGCGGCGCAAAATTAAGGACAGTATTCAAGCTGGCGCCTCTGCCCAGTCAGCCATACTGTCTTCCAGGTATCACAGCAATACCACTGGTGTAGCCATAGGGGGAGGGGCGTTAGGTGCACGTGCCCCCCATAGAATCCTACTCAATTACTCAAAATAGTGTCAGAATGTACCAAAACACTTTATTTTACAAAAAAATGTGAAAATTTTGTGAGGAGGGTGCCAGTGTCCTTTCTGGACCCCTTCCCCAGTGGGGAGGGGACACTCCTGTTCACACCTCACTGCCAAGTGCCCCCCTCTTTTACATCCAGATCTTGGCTATGTCACTAAGCTATACATTTCTGTCAACTAAATTAACATCTAATTTGCGTTTTTTGTGTTGTTTTTAGAATGAATTCTGCATACTTGCACTTTATGAATTGATCACATCACACAAGTGGTGTGATTCACAACTCGTTATGCTGTATCGGTTCTATACATTGACTCTGTGGGTGCATTAAAAATTAAAACTGAAAACTTGTGTGCTATAATTGACTTTCAAACACTTACCCAGCAGCGTCTGGCATTATACTGATAGAAAATATACAATTACGTATTAAATATTGAAAGTGAAAAGTATAACACTCAGCAGCTGCAGTTGACAAGGGTGTTCGCGTTGATGTGCTATATAAATTGACTTACATACTTACTGCAATGCTTGCAGTTTGGTTTGCGGCAGCATTTGCAGATGCTTAACATGCTCGACACGGCAGAATGTCTGCATTTGCAACATAATGCAGTTGTGCAGAAATTTGGTACATCGTGTAAGTGATGATCTCGTGCAATCAGGGTCGTCTGTCTGCTTGGAGACACTACACTAGCCCCTCCCCCTCCGACGTCTAACCCCGCCTTTTCAACAATTTGAATCTCTCCCACGTCAAGCTTATCAAGTGCTGCATATTCCCCCAATGACAGATGACGACGGTATCTGTACTTACGGGTGCCTGTAGAAAATTTTCCAAGAAGTGGGAAGTGGGAGAGTATTTCCCTCTGCAGCCCACTACGGGATGGGAGACTGTCGTAAGTTCCCCCCCAGTGGGCCAGCAGGGTTCGGGACAAAACCCGTGTGAAAAATAAATTTAGTCCATTTTAGTCTCACAAAACAGTTCTGGATAAGTTCTGATAGAACACTGACTGCCCCCCCCCTTTGAAATCTTAAAAGTTGCCTTTCTTAAGAAATGTAATACATTTTGAGCCTAGTGCTCACGGTATGTAGACACCGCTGTGTGCAATTGTGTTTGTTAGACCGGTAACAGCAGATCAGCAGCGGCCGCACAGACCGTTACTTCCTCAGATTCACGCCCAGCGTCTGGCCGGACACCTGCCTAATTCAAAGCCAACTCCATCGGCGCAGGCCTTGGACCACACAGCGTCATCTGTAGACCACCCTGCAGGCACCGGACAGGCTGATGGCAATGCCCCCTGTCAAGTTCAGACTGTTATCGAACCACCCGTATCGTCGTCGTCGTCGTTGTCTTCGCCCGGTGAGAAACTAGCCGCCGATGAACCGGACGAATCGACGACGTTGCACGATGACGAGCTTAGTATGCAGCAGAAGAACGATGAGTTGCGGTCTGTGTGTTACTTTTTTTGCGCTGCATTTGGCTTCAGCCGTGTTGATTCTGTCACGTATTTGTTGATATTTCGGGCTCACAAAACAAAAGGGCATGATAAGCTAAGTTAACAATCTGCATTGTATTACAGTAAGTCACTTTGGTGCTTGTAAGTTTGTAACAGTGAGTGTGAAAGAGATAACCAGACTTAGCCAGGCTGATGATAAAGGATACAGCATTACTGCAAGTTCACAACATTACAGTATATGAGTATAAAAATGTTTTTCAAGTCTGTGTTAAGAAATTGTGATGATTGCTGTTCAAATTTTCAGTTTTATGGCATTTGGTTGCCTATTTATGTGCAAATTTTTAAATTTGCAATGTTCTGGCATTTGATTGCACAAAACAGTGTATTCTTTTAGAGGCGTCTAACTTTCCTGTAAGTCCTTGGAGCAAAACGAGAAACAAATTTGGTGCATTTTTGGCATCACAGAACTCATCTGGTTGCAAAATGTGGTAAACGAGAACAGCATCTTTCAAGTTGAAGTGCAGTATGCAGAATTATTTAACTTTCTCCTGCCCCCTAATTTTCAAAAAACTTTTTTCTCTTATTTTTTTCTTGGATTATCTGCTCTAAGGTTTATATTGTGTTGACAACCCTGATTGTTTTAGAACTGTAGCAAAGAGGAAGATGTCATTTGTCATGTTGAAGTAGACAGTGACGTCATTTCAGTAAATGATTAGGGGTCTTAGTAATCCTTGGGGTCTCAGTCTATAGTTTGTAGACCCCTCCAGCCTCCTAAATGACGCCCCTGGAAATACACGACAGAACTATCAGTGGCCTGTTGTTGTCTGGTGGGTGCAGTAGAGCAGAGTTGCTAAGACGTGAGGAAAGAAGGACTCGTATCAGGCTCGGTGAGTCTCTGCAGGCGCTGTGGCCGAGCCTGTCAGTCAACGGCCGACAGCCAGCCGCTCAAGCCACGCCCGCTCTCTACGACATCGTGAGCAGCTGATTTCTGTTTGTCTTTATGTGCAAATTTAACAGTAACAGTGATATATTGTGTACTTTGTATAACGTTGGACTGAGGGAACTATGCTATTTCAGAGACCAGGGACTTGCAGGCGTCTGTCTATTAGTAGGCCTAGTTCTCTATATTTTTTATTGTCTGTGTATATACGTTTTGTGTACTTGTCTCTCTCTGTCTTCTCTGTCTCTTACTCCGTACTTGATAGTTGCTGTCATTCGGCAAAATAAAAGCTGATATATAAGCTATGTTTTTAGACTGTCTATAGGGTCATGGCAGAGGGAGTGGCGTAGCCATAGGGAAGGGGGGCGTACGTATAACCTGCACAAAATTTGTTAATTTGGTCAGTTTATTTTCGGAAAAATAATTAAAATTGCTGCCACCAGAACTCATCTTTTAATGGTAAAATGCACCATATTTGATTTTGGCTGGGGCTCCGCCCCAGACCCAGCTGGGGGAGCTCACAGTGCACCCCCAGACTTCCTAGCTGGATTTCGAGGGGTCCTACTTCTAAGGGAAGGGAGGGAGAAGAAAAGGGAAGGGCACAGGAAGGGAGGGAAAGGGTAAAAGGGTAGGGCATAAAAAGAAGGGACAAAAGGGGAAAGGGAGGGGAGACGAGGCCCTTCAATTGAAATTTCTGGTTACGCCACTGGACATGGTGTCTAGAAGGGGGGCAATTGCCAACTCACAGTTTTTGGCTGTCAGAAAATCGTCACAATTTCGACTACGTGTACTTGTTGAAAAAAAATTTTTTATTTAGTATTGCAAAATTTAGGGCTAAAACCCATTTTTGGGGAAATTTAAGGGCAAAATTGAAATTTTGAACGCCCACAATCTCCTTGGTGTCTGCCGGAAGATTGCAACTGCCTGCCCGCCTCCTTTTTTGACCTATGATGCAGCTGTAAGCTGCAAATTTTTGGCCTCAGAATCCATCTTAAAGCTACAGAGCGTCACCTGCCATGTGGAATTGCGCAATGTCATGTGCCACTTGATACAGGTTGGATGAACATAGCTGTGAAGGTGCCAGTATTGTGCTTGAAGCTTTTCACATTGTTTTCAATCGGTTATGACTTTTTCGCCTAGTGAGCTCTATTTTTGTCTGCTGTTGCTGATGTACTACCTTTCTTCAGAATAGGCTACATGCCAGCTTTAGTATGTTGAAGGCTCCGGCATGGTACGGTAGACACATGATGGTATACTGGTGCAGACGTAGAATAAAAACAAATGCTTAGCAAGTTAGCATGTTAAAAGAAGCAAGGTCGCTAAAGATTCCGATGGGTCGGAATGCCCGGCTGTAGTGCAGCCGTGGTCATTTTATATAATGGAGAGGCACCATTAATTGTACACGTGATATCAGGTCAGGTCAGGAGGTCACGTAGTCCTGAGACCGTAGCGTCGCTCTTCCGCCGTGGCCACATTTAATAGCCAGCTTCCATTGATCAGCAGGTGGGCGGTTGCTGTATCTTCGAAGTTGATCTATCCACCTGCCACGTGGACGACCGGGACGACGTTTCCATGTAGGATCAGGGAGGCGTCCCTGAGACAATCTGAGGCAACTGTAGAGTGCCTTGTGGGCTGGAGCTTCGTCGCCAAGCCTCGCTAGATGTCCGAAGATGGCTGAGCGACGGCAACAGATGGTGGTCGATAGAGGAGGGAGACCGGTGCGAGTGGCAATCTCTTCGTTCCGTACGAATTGATGCCATGATATACCTAGGATGACGACGCTGGCATTTCATATGGAATGCATCTAGTGATTTACTGTCTGCCACTGTGAGGGTCCAGGTTTCAGATGCGTATAAAAGCACTGACTGTACCAAGGTAAGATAGACGCGGAGTTTAATAGAAAGGGATAGTCGTTTGTCTTTCCAAATGTTGTCTAATGAGGACATTACTGCAGAAGCGAGGCCGATGCGTCTCCATATGTCCAGACGAGACTGGCCGTCGGATGACTGAGAGCTTCCCAGGCTTGTTGAAAGGCTTGTTGATATGGTATATGATATTTGCGTATGATGCTAGACAAGTATAAAGATAGGATGATCTCTCCGTTTGTATGTCGTAGGATGTATCGTATGAGACAGCTTTGCAGCCTCTGTTGTTCCATGATTGGTCACCGCAGACTGAGAGCGTTCTACTTACTGTCAACTTGTCATCATGTGGCGTCATTACAGGACACAGCAATAATGCTCAGAACAACAAGCCCATTGATCCAGGTCCATTCGTTTATTTTATGAAACTAGCTAGCTGATTGCAAGAATATCAGTGATGATTAATTTCAGTGGCATGCAGAGAAACGGTTTAGACGTTTAGCTTTCACTCAGCAGAAGAAAAATGCATTTTAGAATTAAATTTATTGACTAGTTATTAATGCTGGTTTTTGCAATATTGATATCATTGTTTTACATCATTTGACTATTCAGCCTTACCTTAGACATTGTTTGTTGATGGCATATCCATGTTGGGCAGTCCATTTTTCTGACTGTTTTCTGTCAGTGTTGATGCAGATGTTTTCATGTTATGTCCAGCCGCGACAATGTTTATGGTGCTGTCATCATAGCAGTGAACTGCCACTGCGAGAGTTCACTCGGTTCATTTGGTTAGAGCAGCACGAGCGCCAGGTGGCTTCCTACCTTTAAACCAGACCAATCGATCTGAACCTCAGATTCGCCTGTAGGCAGCTACAAGTGCTACGCTAACCATCGCCATTTATTACTACTCAGAACGAAAGCTGATATTCATTTTACCATCCCACGGAGGGTAGAAGGCTGAGTCAACCTAGCTGGCTGGCTCCACATTGAGATGGTTTACCTGCTCAAATATAGTTACCCATCCAAGTACTAACCGGAACCACCATAGAGTAACTTCATTGATTAGACTCAACTGTTACCACTACGTATCTCTCTACATTACTGTATTGTTGATTTGATTTCATTGCAAATTTGGTGCAGGGCTTGTTTCGCTTTTCTGCAGTTGTTCATACAAAGCACATGACTAACTAATGACTGCTGCTTTTAAAATATTTGTTATTCGGCTAGGAATTTTGTGTTTTTCAATTTTGCAGTCGGTAAAGTGTCGGCGAGCTATATCGCTGTCATCTCGTGGTTGCTGTCGCTCGTTGCTGCAAATATCGATGACGTCACCAGGAGTGCTGCGGAGGCTCCGTTCCGTGTGATTGGTCTACAGCAGATGCTGATCGACGGCCAGCTGGCCTGCTATGCCGCCGTTGTACCAGTCAAACAGTTCACGGCACGAGATCTCCGTTCCAGATCTAAGGCGTCACTTCACTACCTTCTTTAACTTTGTTCTTATAGTTTAAAAAATTGTAATTGGTGGTTTTTATTCCCCCAAAATCTGGAATTGAGATTGAGCTCATGATTCGGGCTTTTTTCCCATTTTAGAGGGGAGTTTTGTTAAGGGTGTAGATTTCCCAGTGAAAACAGGGGGGGTTATTAATGGTGTAGATCTTTTACACCATAAACTTCCCACCTTTCTGTTTTTCACTGGGCGCAAGTTGCGCCCACCAGGTATAGGGATAAAGCCCCTGTTTGTAATATATGAGCTTTGCAACAAGAATAATAGAGCACTCGATAGACCACATATCTATCAAAAAGCCTGCTGTAGGCCTAAATTGAAAGTTGTGAAAATGCAAATAATGCTAAACAAATCTTGCATTGTGGTAACAGTCTACGAAAATGACGTGTTTGAGGCATATTTGGAGGAACTACAAAATAATGATGTTATAGAAAAATGGTGCAGGTTTTACCATACTGGTATAGGGCCTATGACACAAATGCACACACACAGTGCACACCTTTTTATTATTTAATAAATGGTCATTTTTTAACAAAATCTTATGTAAGTAAGTAAGTAAGCAGTTTCTTAAATGCATGTCACACTCACATGCTTAAACACATAGGGGCTCAAAAGTTCAATTTTGTCTTTACACAAAGCAATGGATTTTCAGCTGCAGATTTTGTATTTTTGAACGAAAATGTACCTACTAGAAGAAAGTTTTCTGATAGGTTAAAATTGGGAGTATGGACAGTTGTCCACCTACCGTTTACGTTTTCTTTCCCTTTCACATGGCCCATGCCACCACTCTTCATGATTGTTGTTATCAGATATTTTTGTGACATGATCCTGGCAGGTTTTTCACTGCTGTCTATGTCCGCTTCCACAGACCACCCGTCGTGTTGCATTGAGCGACTGACTTCTCGATTTAGTCGACTGATCGAATGGATGTGTGTCCAGTGGCGTACACAAGGGGGGCAGGGGGTCCAGGCCTTCCAATCTTCCAGACAAAACATAAGCATACGTTTAAACTGCACGAAATTTCCCAATTTGGTCACTTTATTTTGGGGAAAATAATTAAAATAGTTGCTACCGGATCTCATCTTTTAAAGCTAAAATGCATCAAATTTGATTTCGGCCCAGACCCCACTGAAGGAGCTCACGGCGCTTCCCCAGGCCTCTTAGCTAGATTTTAGGGGGTCCTATTTCTAGGGTAAGGGAAGGGAAGGAAAGAGGGGAAGACAGGGGATAGTAAGGAAGGGGTAAAAGGG
>Ga0209367_1006256_pt1 | contig 16497 bp, 10 predicted proteins | sample WorMetLIZISLAND2_FD_187412 | JGI IMG/M metagenome (GOLD analysis project Ga0209367, IMG submission 187412) | Marine gutless worms symbiont microbial communities from Max Planck institute for Marine Microbiology, Germany - Olavius geniculatus... ... | reverse complement strand
TACAAATATATGTCCTATATAATATATAGAATATATTACCGTTTAATAACGACGAGGACTCGTAGAAGACGTAGTTGACAGATGTACTAGCGCACGTCGATGTCGATATCAGAATGAATGACGGTTGCGCAGAAACACCGCCTTATATAGGAAAACGTGCGGACCAAAATACAGGTGACGAATTGCAAAAGATTGAGTCAGCTAACTGAACTAAGTAGACCGGTGCAATCCAGAGTCCAGACATGTGGGCTGTGACTGTACTATGGTCTATGCCTAATGCAGATGAGTCATGACAGGTATGCAGGTCTGGTGACGGTGGACGACTGCACTATGTGGACCAAGGGGTGACAGTACAAGGTCAAATAACAGATATCGGGGCCAAAGTACTGGCTCAGCTACGGCCCTCTACATCTACTGCCGACACTTTGCCAATCTGCATCTACTGGCACAGTTAGAAGTAACTGGGGCATCTGAAATGTTGACCCGTGACTGGATTCGATTCGATCCGATCCGTAAGCTATTTTTTTTGATTTGGTGATCGGATTTGACCATATACCCGACCAAAACTGTTATGCGATCTGAATGAGCCGTAGTGACCCGTTGCCGATTAGTATACATCCGATTAGTATACATCACGGCACATAGGTCTACTCCAGTCAACTAGAAAGGCAGTCAGAGAGCGCAAACCTCCGCCAAGGACGGTTCTGCCACCTGCTGAATACAAAAAAATTAAATACAAGAATATTTTTCGTATTAGCCAATTGGCAGCACCGTTTGCCACCAAAATCCAATCACCACTAAATTGGACCAAGTCTAACCTTCCCTGAAAATTTTAGCCAAATGCACCCGTAATTTTTTATGCAAACGTTTTCACCCTATCTTGCAATAATAAAGAATCCGAACATCCTGTCCTGGTATTCGGATAAGCCGGTGTTAAATATGTCGTAGATTAGACCTACGATGCGGATATTCTTAGCCTACTGTAAGTGGGCGCCGCAATAAGCGTGCAGCAGTTCATTCAAAAATAACGCGATTGCGAGTTTATGGTACGTCTGATCGATCGTGAAGATGTTCGATCGGCGTGCTTCGGCTGTTTCCCACCCCACGCGGCATAATCTAATCGTTTCACTCGAGCATGACAGCACGCATGCTACACTGCAGTAGCTTATCGCATCATTGATGTAATTAGGCTACCAACGGCTCGGTACGTAAACTGTGTATACACGGCAAGTGCCTTGTGATCTTGTCCGGTAAAGCGACCGGCATCTATTTCGATCGATAGAAGATGTCGCCGTGCGAATCATGCAAAAATCTGTAGGCCTTCTTTGCCGATGCGTTGTTATCAAGCTACTGACACCAATGATAACTAATCCGCCTTTTCAGCGAAAAAAACGTACTCATCACGAACTATCTGACTAGCGACGAGGGTACGTCGGCATATGCCTCTTCCCAAAAAATTACAGGTAAGCATTTTATAGGGTAAATGATGTCAGATTAGTTATTGAATTCGTTTTATAACTTCCCGAAATTTTATACTTCTGAAAACAAATAATCCTGACTACGCTTTTGTGACTCACAACTCGTCGAAAACATGCAATCTGGTTTTTATCAGGACATTTTGTAATAATATTTTAGTTCGATTTTAGCTGCATAATAACACGCCCGTTGTTGTTTAATAGCGACATTAATAACAGTTTGACATTAACGAATAAGTTTTACACTCAAATTAACTATAGGCCTGCGTACATTATTCTCGTTGCTGTAGCAAAGTTTCTGACAAACACAAAGCGCAAACCCCAAATGAATGCGACTTTTGTGGAAAACCGAAAATAACAGAATAGCCACCAGAACTAAAATGCTTATATTTGCGAAACTACAGAGTCAAATACCAATAGAAAACCTGCGGTTCTTAAAAGTCTTTGTGGAATAGAAACTAATCACCAAAATCGTTCAGTAAAAATCGACTGAAGAAAGTCGACGTTAACAAACGTTTTTGAAATAAATTTTTAGGCAAAAACGTTTTATAATGTTCTGTGATTTTTTGCTGACGTTTATGGCGCCTGTGATGTATACTGTGCAGTATATTCGGCAGTCGTCGTGATCAGCTGTGAATAAAAGACATTGTGTTGGCGCGGCGGTGGTGTCACTGCAGTCAGTTGTTATTCAAAGGGTGTCCGGTGATATCCATATTCGATCGATTCGCGGCCGATATGTTGCGGCCGTGTTCCCGCGAGTCGATGGCACCAGGTCGGTGAGTCTGAGCCACTGGAGGCCAGACGGCGATGTCGACCTCCAGCAGCCAGCCAGACAGTGAGCATCTCTCAGTTCTGAACCAGGCGCCGCGCTCGCCCGGGGCATCGAACGTTACCATGTAGTAATTTTGCGCTTTCCTGCCACTGGTTCGCAGACGGCTGCTGCAGCTGCAACCTCTCCGCAACTACCGTATCTACACTGTGTCTCAGAAAAAAAACAGTGCAAAAATTATCTCATTTCTGTCAAAACTTCGTCCAATTTCCGCAGACTTTGATACTTTTCCAGACAAATGACAAATACCGGTAACGGCAAATAGGTGGGCTGCAATTTTATTTTCCCCTCACTTAATTCGCGTAAACGCACTACCGTGTAAAACTCAGGTGTTACACGACACGATCAGTGTTAGATTGCTCACCATCATCAATTCGACAAATTAGCTGAGATGGAGAACATAGAGTGATTTAGTAATTTTGTGGTATTAAATATTTTATCGGTCCAATATGACTGACGTTGATGAACTCAAAACAACGTCTGATCGCTGAGTGGGTTCAGTTTGTCCTGTTGATCGTCGATGCCGCTATTAGCCAGTGGCGTCGCGTCTAAGCGCTTGAGTTCATGTATGCAGGGCACACTTCGAGCGAAAATTCGGACAATTTTAACACAAACTGTTATACAGACATATAACTTTGTTAAATAAACCACATTTTTGGTTATTGTGTGCTAATCAAAGCTCTAGTTTACTGAAGACAACAACTCAACATTATGTAACCATGTGGAACATCTGTGTTTAACACGGTATTGCGCTTTGACGCGATTTGAACGAAACGGAAATTGAGTAAACCTCACATAATTTCAGCTTTTTTGCCACTTTTTGTCAAAATTATTACAGCTAGTAGAAACTGAACGAAATTCTGACAAAAACAGCATTTTGCACGGTTTTCTGAGGCATGGTGTATAACTGTATATCGACGTTTGAACTGTCGCAGAGGTCGAGCTTTAGCTGGCGACACTGCCCGGCCGGCCGGGTGAATGGAGGCATCCGGATTGACATTAGGTCGTCTGCCCGCTTTAGCCGATCATCAGGTGGCTAGTGGAAGAGAATTGTGTCCGAGTGACATCATAACCGCTCGTCGCCTGCAGTGATTGTCCAGCAGCCGCTTCATGCAAAAACATCAACTCGCAGCCATTGCTCGCTGCATTCGTTCTCTGTATATGAAACGGCGCAACCAACGACGGCGTTCGCACACCCGTCAGAAACGGCGTCAGATATTTGCAAGCCGATTTATGCGGGCGAATTTTTGTGTCTCGTCTAAGCATCATGAAGTGACTGGTAATACGCGTATATTTTTGCAAATCTGTCTCGTTGCTATTCCAAAAGCCCGCAGCGTGTGTGGACCGCCCACCTTGCCGTCGTGACACGCATGAATCTGGTGCGGGGGGCGCTGAAAATGCAAGTAATGGAAAATGCAAGTATGAATTTGCAGGAGTGGAAAATGCAAGTACGGAAAATGCGAGTACGGGCCTGTAAATAGTTTTTTGTGGAGATTACAGTAAAAAATTAAGTTTTTGTCAAAAAAGATTAAAACAGCTGAACAAAGTCTGCATTTTTTATGTCTCATTGTAAAATCATAACGCAGTACAGATTGCCACATCGACAAAAACGGTTTGTATAAAGATTAGTAACTAGGACTAAAGAGTACCGGTAGGCTTACACAGTCACTTGTAGTGTCCGAGTTAGAGGAATTCAGCCAGCGAATGAAATTTTGAACTGGTAGAAAATTAGAAAGCAATTTTTTCACTTTGTTGAACGCCACAATGTAAAAATGTTACATTTTTCGTGTCATAAAAATGAAACAGAATGGAAATATATGTTGCTGGCGGGCAACAAAGATTGCAAAAAGCTGATAGAACCGGTGTGGGACAGTTTTATAAGTAGCATTAAAATGTCAGAAGATCAAGCTGTGTAGGCCTATTTGATGCAAATATGCAGGCAGTTCTTGCATCAGAAATGTTTACTTATCTACGAAAAAACTGTTGGCCATAGCACATTTCGAAAGATTTGTACTTGCATTTTCCGTACTTGCATTTTCAGTCGCCCCTTGGTGCGCTTTATAATGGCGCTCGTTTTTTTGCATGTGCGAAAAAATAAAATACAATAAAGCATAACAAAACAACAGAAGACGGTCGCTTTTATAACATCTGATGATTTACAGAGCAGTTTATATTTCAGTTAGGTCATATTTTCCCCAAAACTAACACTGTTCGCAATAAACCATTTCTTTTGACAAATACTATTAACTTTGTCAACAGCGCCAATAATTACGACATTTGCACTAGTGTCGTGGTAGGGAAATGAAGGCAAACGTTTTATTATACACGTAGCTACAATCTATAGGCGCATTCGTTAGAAATATAAACACTGTCCATATTTAGCATCCGTCAGAAGCACGTTGTACAAATTTTGGGCGTCAAAAATTATTGTGGACAAAGAACGATGTAGTGCGTTTCGCGGAAACAATGTTTCGACATAAAACTACTCGGTTTTTTCTGTGAAAGATATTCGGATATGCAGTTTTTTTCATATCAGCTTCCAGGTCGACTACAGAAGATATACTTGCTGCACCTGCGTCGCAAATTCGCAAGCCTATGTCGAACGAATGTTCTCGATGTCTTGCCTGCTGAGCTGCGGTAAGAGAAACGACACTGTTAAATCACTGAAAATGAGAGCGTGCGCCTATACGCAGTTGAATGGTAATGCAAGGCACTTCAGCACTTCAGCAGTTTGGCTTCTGTAAATTTTGATTCTAACCGCACCATCATCAGTAGCGTGCGCACATTAACTCAGTTGTTCTCTTGGTCTAAATAACCTGAATCTGACGTGAGTCTAATCAATATGCTGATTAGGCCTAGTGCTTTGGCTGAAATAGGTGTGATTGTTCAATCATTAATATTGTGAACAGTGTTGCATATGATTTAATTTATACTGATGCTAACATAAATTTGACAGCTACGAACTTTTAACAAAACCATGATGGGTGTTTTGCCTAATTTTATTAAACAATAGCGTTTATTTTTTATGGCAGACGAAGACAGTTGCTCAAAATGTGGCGTGTTAAGCTTTATCAAAACCCGTAGCCAGACTTTTACAGAAAAGGATTCAACCCCGTTTTCTTGACTTGGCGGCTCTTCATCCAGCTACGGGTATGTGCGCACTGTAAAGCTCCGTTAATGGGGTCCGCGTCAAAGCCCCTGCTGAAAACGCATTTGTCTGCATTTCGAACTCAAAAATCGCATTTCCCGGTTCCGGGTGATAAGTGAGGGTGAGGTTAGATTGAACCCATCGAATCCTTGCTTGGCTACCGGCCTGATCATCGGTTTTTGTCCTATCGTCATCGGACGTTCTGCAGCAGCGCTTTTGTTTGTTGATTGCCTTGCTGTGGTTGATACGACTAAAGGAAGTCATCGCTTGTGTATGCGAGTTATTTTGCTACTGCTACCGTGGGCTGAGAAAGTTTTGAAATGTGACGGATTTGTTCTCTCCTGTCGATTACCGGTGTGTATTATCGAGTCGCTTCTCATCAGATCTCATTCGGATTAACTGGATTATTACTTGATGACCGAACTGCTTCTAGATCAACGAAGCACAATAGAGGATTACTGTTACCGTCCAGCGTCTCATCCGGCGTCGATAAATCAGTCGCCGCACAAACAGGGATTACGGGAAAATTTGCGTTATTTTTAAAGTTTGTCATCTCCGGTGATCTTGACCCATTAAACTGACGATATAATTATTGACACACAGATTACTCCTGTCATGGGAAACATTTGCGTAAATTTTGGTTCATTTTTTTTGTTTTAAAGTTAGGAGTCCGTGACTACCGGACAGACAGGCGAGCGGACGGGCAAGTCTTGTAATGCGGCGATCACTACAGGAAGGTCTTATAAGCATAACAGTCGAAATACACTACTGTCACGGTGGTCGACCCTGTTCACTGAATGATAAATGCCGTTGGGTGGTAAGTGCAATGAAGCAAAATAACCCATATGTTACGGCTGCTGTCGCTGCCGCTGCGAAGCGTCTGTGGTCATTCGTTTGTCGTCGATCAACTTTTCGTCGAAACGACAGAATGCAACCCCAATGATCTGCACTACACGGACGACATTAGCCGACGCCTAGTCCCGCTGTCGCGCAGAAAGACAGTATTATGTATAGCAACTACTAAGTTATATGAATTCTCACGACATCATTTGGTGACGTAATTTATGACTCATTGGTTAGGCTACTGTTTCAACCTATGAATCTTTTTAAAGACAGTTTTATGTAATATTCGACTCACGACGACGGATCGCGACCGCTGCATATCCCATCATTTCCCAGGTTGGCAGCTGTCAGACAAACTAACTCGACAATGGGATGATGAGCTGACCTTGATTGACCTTGGTTGACCACGGCTGGTTTTCTGCTGACGTTCGCCATGTATAATACATTCTGCAAATATTGCTGCTGCATTACTAACATGATTCAATGCCAACAAAATGAAAACCGAAAATTTCGTTTTTCGTACGTTAAAAGATGTCTCTGAATGGTGTGATGCTATAGCGGTGAGTGATTGACGCTAACGAGAAAACATGAAACTATCAACGGATGATGCTGCATGCGGCGCTTTAATCATCAGACCCGTGCTCAGTGTCGCAATCATAATGCACAGCATCATCACAGCCGGCTGCGCGGCAAGCGCGAATTATTATTATTCACGGCACAATGGACACATCTAACCAGGCGACCGATCAGCTGTTGCCTTCATGCTTCGATGCTACTGAAAGGTTATAACGGGCGAAAGGGCACAAAAGAAACGAATTGAGTAACCTTTTAGCAGTGATGTAAAAAATACTCGAAAAATTCACTTAGGCCCTAAGTAAAAATAAAAAGTATTGGACAAAAAAGTTTCTAGTTGTGTAAATGTTTTGTGTTTTATTTTACATGTGGGCCTAGCCACGTTTATAGAAAGTTTGCAAATTGTTTTAATGACCCGTTTTAGTGGAGTTGCATTGTTCTGTCTAAAGATAGAAGGTGGTTGCATTCATAAATACTGAAAATTTTTAGAACGTTTTCGAAAATGTGTACATAGGCCGTATAAGCACGGCCTTAGCCATTAGGCTCCTGCCGCTATACCAGACGTCAGACAGACATTACATCACATTGTTACCAATCGCATCACGCCAACACAATGCTTCAGGCTGTAACGGTCCAGCATCCTTTACTGTGGTAGTTACTTCTAATTATGGCAGACAGTCTGGGACTTTAAGACGGTCTGTTCGCCTGGGATTGAATTAGACAGATTTGCAACTGAATTGTGTGTCTACAGACGATCGGATCTTCTTGTCCGATGGCTTCTAGGCTGCTAATGCAAAGTCATTTCGGTTGCTTCGAAGACTGCAGGGGGGTAAAAAAAAGTATGTGGTCTAGACCAACCTTAGTGTCCCTGGATATTTCTTACAGCAAAAGAGCACGCCTGTTTGCGATGTGCTTTATTTGTGTTCACGAACTGTAATCAACTACTGTGTAACGGAGATTTATAAAACAGCTTCTAAATTTCTTTAAAAGTGCTTTGCACAAGTCTGGCTCAAAACGGAACGCATAGAAACATAAAATATGCCAAAAACATATGTCAAATTATCTAATTTGTAGCAGTTTTATACGATTTGTTAATGGCAGACTTGCAGCTTCTAGTAGTCATAGACTCGTGATACAATGCACAAACAGCAAAGTGAAACGCTTATTAAGTTTACTTACTGAGTCTCCTGTGTAGCCTATGCTTTTCAGCAACGTGCTTTTTTCTAGCCCATGTACTGTATACTGTTGACATGTTACTTTGTTATTTTTTAAATAAGGATAATATATACATACTGAAAACTTTTAACACGTTATAATTGCAGTAACTCGTTGACTTTTTACACATATCAAAAATAGGAATAGCAAGTGATCAAGTACAACCACTTCGACATTGAAAAAATTAAGTAAACTTTGGTCCACTAACAAAAAAATCACAGGCAAGCCTATTGACAACATAAAATTAACACTGCGCACACCGTGTATAGACTAATGCAGTTGCGTTCGTGCCACGTGACGTTGCTGCCAGAAAAATGTCAGCCCCCTAAATTTTTCTTCTAATCGGACTTACGGCGCTAGCTGGTCGGCTTACGTTGGGCTCTGCCCCAAATTTCTAGTTGTTGTTTTGCACTCTATTTGTTTCTTGCTAATTGCGTTGAAACCAGTTGTAGCTTTTTTGCTTATGTAAAAGATTAAACTGGCAGCTTGCCTTCTAGTTTTGAATAAATATCATTTATCACATATTAAAAATACCACGTCGTATTATGCGCAGAGCATAATACAAGGCAGGGCTGTTTAGGTTTACAGGCTGCACAGGCAAGCATAGGAGCCTATTCAACTTGTACAGGTGCTCTGGCAGTTCCACCAACTCGCACAGTGAAAGGTATGAACAAAAGTTTAACTCATAATTTACAAAAAAATAATTTTTTTCAACTAATAGCGACACCATATCGAATAAATACTCCTTTTTTCGAACTGCATACTATTTACATATTTAAACGCATTTGCCGTGTGGTGGGATATATAATAATCACATTATTGCAAATTGTCTGCAGAGTGTGCCAGTGAAAGAATTGTGATAATCGGTCAATAATTAGTTAAGATATAGACAAAAGTAAAGTGGCACGTTTTTGTGGCCCACGGTGTATATATTAACTTTGAGTTCAAAAAGCCAAAGGTCGGGCTTAAAGTTGTGCGGGTCATGGGGACGGCCGCACAATGCGTCGGCACAGGACTGACGTATTTTTCTAGTTTGACTAAGCTTATACATACTGGTACTTAATGTTGTTGGCATAGAACTTAAAAGTTAAACTTAAATATTACTGTGCAATAACAATACATGCACATTGCACATTGTAACATCGTAATGGGTATACACCATATGAATAGTCTTAATCAGTGCAATGACAAAAGTCAAGCTGGGCAGAGCAAACAGTGGCAATGTTTAACTTGACCGCGAACGGACATGCGTTAGGCCCCACGATTAACGTCGCACACGCAATCGCTGACATCAACGCATAGGCGTTGCCAGGGGCAATAGCAGAACACCGAAAACCGAATCGAATCAGGTCTATCTTATATCTCTAAAACACACTTAACGGCAATATTATTTACATTTCGCATAAACTACTAAAATGCTGCTACGAGATCGTTTCGAGAGCCCAAACTGCTCCGCCCTGAGCGCGCTGAGAAAACTTACGGCGCGATCCACCAAATACCTCAGCGGGATTTGGGAGTGGAGAAGAGAAAAGGGAAAAGATGAAAGAAAGGGAAAAGAGGCGGAGGAAGAAAAGAGCCGGAGGAATGATCTAAGACAAATTCCTGGCTACGCCTCAGGATCAGCGGGTCCGGTTAGTTCGCAGAACTGTTGCGGCCCCGTCATATTCGTCGTTAGCAGCTTTCAACGCGAACGAGCGATCGTGATTCGCTGGCACACATGATATTGTGATGAATGTGCAATAAGCCAGCTAGTGCGGCGTTCTAATGCGTTGACCGTTGATGTTACGTCGATCGCAAATCATCATTAACATCATCGTGATGTGTCATACACACGCTGCTACAGCCTGGAAGCAGTTATAGGTAGCACCGGCGAAGGACGACTGTCGCGTAAAACTGTGTGTCAATTTGTCTGTTTGCACTGCAGTAGCCGGGACGACATCGTTTGATCAGCCGTCTTCTGTCTTCTTTTCTGTGCACATGCGCAGTCCGTTCGCAGCAAGCGCAAAATGATCGCATGATTCCGGACAGCAGCTGAGTCGACGAACAAAAGAGCGTCGCGTGGCGTGAATTGTGACAGCGAATATTATTGACGATTTATCTGCAAATCGCATTTGCTGCACGAACGGTCGAAACAAACGTGACAACCAATGTCCGCCCACTGCGTGCGTGCGTCAGTTATGTCCAGTAGAATCAATCGCCTGAGAACTGGCGTATGGCAGACAGCAACTGTTGTGACAAGAACGTGTCAACGTAGGCATAATAGCATTCGCCAGTCTTGGCTTCCGAATCGACAAATATCGAATACTTTGGATTTACGACACCGGTGACACGACCTGTGATGACGGCCTGTTAAGACGGGTTATGTGATACTGCATGGTTTGAAACGCCGTTGCCCTGATCTTCTTTCATGCGTGTCAAAACAACGTTTTGTTCCGTCGTTTTTCTCCGACCGACCTTTGCTACAAGCTGTCGCCTGTTTGTCGTTTGTCATCTGTAACACATGTATTGCGGATTTATAGTTTTTAGCAACAATGTCTCGTGGAGCTGAACTTCAGTCAGTTTAGCAAAGAACGATCGATACAGTACGGAAGCAAATTGTGCTGTTTGACATGTTAAGCAATACATTTTATGTGGCTAGTTACACTGGCGTAATTGTTTCATCTACTGTTTGCTACTAGACTGACGCCAAACGTCATGCTTTAAAAACTAGTTTAAAATACCTTGGCAACAAAGCAAAAGCTTGAACTTGTTCTTGGAATTTTTACGATCGCTTTTTTTGCAAATTTGTGATAATAAAACATGCGATATTTGGCGCGAAAAGTGGACAGGTGTTTGGTGTTTTTTTGACTTCTGACGGGACCATGCCAATCCACTCTCGAGCTGCTCATAATGTGGTCGGTGTGACACGTCTGTCCTAGATGGCAACGAAACGTCAGTTCCTTTGTCCGCTTGTGCATGTAATATGTATACATTTCATCACGGTCAGGAATGTATTGTATGCGAGTGTTTAGAGCACAATACACCGTGTCTCAAAAAAACAGTCAAAATTGTTTTTGTCATACTTTTGTCAAATTGTCACCAAATTTGATAATTTTTGGCAAGAAGATGGCCAAGACGATGAAATTATGCAAGGTGTGCTCATTTTCCACATCTCCTAATTTATGTTAACGCACTACGGTGTGAAACATAGATGTTCCAAATTGTTGCATAACGCTGAGTTATTTTCCACGAAAATGCTGTAACGACTTAATCAAACACAAATAATACTCAATGTAAATTATTTAACAGAATTATAAGTTTGTATAACAACTTGCTTGCAAATCATCATAATTTATGTCTAAAATAAGCCCCGCATACAAAGACAATGGTTTAGTTGCAACGCCATCGACTGATAGCGAAATCATCGACTGACTGATCAAACGGCATTCACTCATTGATTAGACGTTTTTAAGCTTATCAGTCAGCTATTTTGTTGTCTGCTATTTTTACCATAAAATATTTAATACCACAAAATTATTAAATTGCGTAGCATCTTCTGTCGAACTGATGATGCAAAAGGTGAACAATCTGATAGAAATAATCACCACGTAGTGTAACAATTTGAAGCATTGTGTTTCACACCGTAGTGCGTTGACGTAAATTAGGCGAGATGGAAAAAGAGTACACCTTATTATCATAGTTGGTTGAAATTCGACAGAGTTATGAAGAAAACAATTTTGACTGTTTTTTGATACACGGTGTACACCCTAGACCGTGTTGAAATGTGCTTATTTCATGGCCGTGATCGACAACGTGTTTTGCGTAGACATGCGTGTGAGAAACAGACGCGAAATGAGTTTTAATGGTCACGCTTGATTGCAGTGAAATTATGGGTAGTCATAACACTTCAGACACTGTGGTAAGAGACATGGAGACAAAGTTGGTCATGCAATATCGGTAAGTTAAAAGATGACGTTCAGTTGGATTGTCACTGAAAGTGGTGGTCATATTGTTATCCGTCTGTGCATGCGTTCAGTTACTTCAGTAGTCAGCACAGATGTTGTTGCGCGCGATTAGCTATACGGTTGAGGTTAGTGTAATAATTCTAACCCTAGTCCTGACCCTAGACGCGTTGGATCACGCAGTGCAGTACCAACGAATATCTCTCAGTGCGATCTCATGACATCGTAGGTGATTTTATGACACGGACAGTGGTATCGTCGACGCATGCTGTCAGCAAATGGTCAGTGACGTCACGTCGGTTTTAATACCGTCGACATTCAGTGCTAAAACGAATCGTTCGTTTTTGGGGCGGAATTGATCGCTTCTTGTAGGGCACGCAATTTCGCCTATTCATGCCGTTACAAATGTCATTCGTGTCTCATGCTCAAATTATTCGACAGATTTGATGGGTACAGTTGCGAAGTCCAATGACACGTAGTTAGATAAAGGCCCCGAATTTTTGGAAAGGAGAAGTGACCCAGTAAAAAAGTTAAAAAAAGAAAGGCTAAGGAAAGAAGAAAAACGGAGAACGAAAAAGGAGGGGTTGGTGCCACTTAAAGCATGCTTCCTGGCGTTCATGCGGGTTGACGCGGACGCTTTTGATTAACCATTTTATTTTAGCTAAATTTTGTAATTAGTAACCATTTTAGATGAACTACCCGTTTGACTAAACATTTTAAAATTAGCCAAACTGATAAATTTATTAAAAATTAAGTTAAACTATTACACATAGCTAGTTTAGTCAATTGTTGCTCATCACTGCCGACATTGGCCCACCATGACAGCAATATAATGTATCTTTATTCGCCAATAAAAAGCAGCAAACAACATTAAAAATAAACACAGAGTATGAAGAGCGACAGAGGGACAGAACAGTAAAACTGGATACAGCACGTGACAAAATAATGACAGTACTGCACTGTCTCGCTTCGGCGCATTATTATTAGTTTTTGCGTTTGTGACGTGCAGCCGTTTGCTGGGTCAAGGACTGGAATAATTCGATGATGTCCTTGATCCGGTTCGCTTCGCTGTAGTTCGTGCTCAACTACGGTCATCAGATCACGGTCACACGGCTCTCCACGCGCATGCCGTGCACGGCTTTCGTCCGCATGTTGCATGCCTGGTTCGACCTTCTAGTCCAACAGAAGTAATTCAGCCAAACGTAGTTCGTTTCATAATCACGGGCTTGTAATGCAAAAGACAGAAGACTTCGTGTTTATTTCAAATTGGTAAATAATTAGGCTTGCAGTTCTAATACATAATTTACCGAAGGTGAAAAATAACAGTAAGCTACTGTAGTAATACAGTAGGGAATAAAAATAAATTTGATTTTTATCTTTGGTCAGACTTATAGGTTAAAACAATAAGTATAGGCTAACTAACAAATTTCATCATTTGACAACCTTGATTTGTTATTTTGTTGACGTTTCGGCAACCGCTGCTGCATTGTTCGAAACGAGGTTATAATTTGATAATTTGACTGTAGGTGAATTAGTGAAAACGGTATCGTTTTTTCTAGTGCATTCCGGACTAGTGTTGCTTATTTTCTGCTGTTCGCAAGGTCCATGAATGTGTTGACTAATGTAGCGTCGATATATCAGTGTCTTGGAGTAGTGAAGGCCTGCTGACGGACGGACGCGCCCGGGTTCCTGTCCAGCACTATCGTGTATCAACGCCATCGATGCATAGCAGCGGAGAATTACTTCCGACTTTGTGTCCGAACGATATATTGCAGAAACGAAACGCATGCACTACCGTATGTTCTTCAGCCTACATTCTGCACGGAAAATGGGGCGAGATATTCACGGCGTAGAGATTAATGACAAACTAAGATGGTTTTTAGCCGACCGTATTTTAGTAACGATCAAGCTGTTGTTATGGTTGTCGTCGTCCGTCTGTCTGTTTGTCCGTCACGGATGTACTGTGGCTAAACGGTACGAGATAAGGCTTAGGTTTCTATTGATCATTCATAGAAAGTCGCATATTGGCTTTTAAATAAAATGAAAATCATTGACCTTGAATGACCTTGAAGGTCACTGACAACCAGTACGGTCGGTTATTTTAGCGACAGCTAGGTTTCTTGTTTATAATGAGTCGAATTACTCGTATAAACGTTGTAACAGCCTGACATCTTTGCCGGTTTGTTTTTGTTCTCAAACTTTTACCAAAATTGTTATTTTTAGGGAGTTAGGTATAACCAATTTATCACCTGTCTTTTATATGGTTCTGTGCGTGTAGTAGTCGCTTTTTACTTTACATATTTATGAGTATAAATGTTACACACATTAGTGTCGATCCAAGTGAAACTCGTAGTGCCACCATAGTGACTGCGGTTTTCTGAGCGATGGACCGGTGTCGTTGTAAATTAAACGTGCGCATCCGACGATGTCCATAGGCAAATTCTATCAGTGAACCGTGCATGTATAGACAGACAGACAGTAACGGATCGGTCAGCAGGGGCATGGACGCGCAGACCGCGAATGCAGAAGAATGCCGCCGTGGAATTTAGCATGGATAGATATGCTATGAAAATGAACAGCGACACGCCAACGACACTGCGGAGAAGCAGAGAGCAGTCGGAACTCCAATCGGCGGCGAGTATATTGATGACATTACACAACATGAAGACGTTAACGAATGGCGTGGTGGTGGTGCGACTTCTTGAACCTACTCGGGAATAAGCGTATAGCCAAAGGTTGAAGTTAAGGGCAAGATCGGGGCTTTTGGATTCTTAGGAAAGGGGTTACTTTTGTTCGGCGGAATCGCCGCTCTAGCTATTCAGTAACGTAATCCGTCTGTCTGTCGTCTGTCACATGCATTTACCCTGTTTGAACCGTTCAGTGAGTTTAGATGCTATTTGGCAGGTTTACTTGTGGGATCAGACGACATATTGTGTGAGATGGGGTCCCTGACACCCAAAGAAACTAAATATTTGAGATCAGACCCCCAGTCAAACCGTAAAATTGCAGATTGCTGCTGCCACCTGACGCAGAGAAGCGAGCAGCAATTCTGCATTTTTCAGAATTAGTTTGGTTTCTCTTTATCTAGTATACCGTATATAGAAGGTCCAAGCTCTTGTACTGTTGGTATGATAACTATATAAAGTGTCTCGAGTTTATGTTTAAAAGTTGAAACGCAGCGCTGACATTCCAGTTCTGTCCGAAGTCTGTTTCAAGCACACGGAACAGCGACAGAAAAAAACGTCTCGTCGTCGTTGATTCTCCGACTTTTACGCAGCACTAAAAAGTCATCATTCACCGATTAAGATCGTGCTGGAATGCTGGCAATAGACGTCAGTATATAGGCCCAGGCTTGAGATTTATTCCGACCTGTGGTCGTACAAGCATAGTTTCTCTGGTCGACTGAGCTGCTGCACCAGAATCAGTCTTTTTATCCTATTCTCGTACGTCACTATTACACCGTGACACGTATTTGATGACGGATGTTGCATCATCCCGTCAGTGCCTCAGCAGCTGTTGCTGCTATACTATACAACTGCCGCGGCAGCGATCACGGACGCAAAAAACCGGATTTGCCTGAACTCAGGGGGCAACAGCATCTCCGCGGGAAGCAGTTCTAGAAGGGAACAATAAGTCCCTTGCCAATAGGGGTATAGCGAGCACTGCAAGCCACTCCCCTCAGCGGCAAAAACGAATTTAGTCCCTTTGGGTGTTATGGGACACTTTTGGGCAGAAGAATAAACTAGCATTTTTATGTAAAACCAATATTCGTCGTAGGTAATTCCAAAAAGTTAGGAAAAATTTTTTTACTGTGCCCTCCTAGAAAGGCGGTATCGTGTTCCATTTTGGAGCAAGATGTTAATAGGCCTACATCTGTTGGTTGCACGAAAGCGGCGACGGAGGTAAAGTCAGGGGAGGAAGCCATCTGACTACATACGGGATCTGGGCTCGCACGGCTGGTCTATTTCGGTCAGAGCCCCAGCCGCGAACGTCTTTAATGCATTCTTGTGGAATAATGTTAGGTCTAATGCTTTCACAGCTGGGAATGGGACTAAGCAAGGAGGTGTAATTTCTCCGTATCTGTTTACTAGATATATACGGGTGCTGTTGTCTGCGGTTGCTAGTAGCCGATATGGCTGCAGAATCGGCAATATGTCAGCCAACATCTTTGCCTATGCAGATGACATTGTATTACTTGCCCCTTCGTGGCAGGCTTTGCAGGTTCTGATTTCCACCGTAGGGAAATATCGTGTTAAATTGGACCTCACTTGCAATACCAAGAAAACAGTTTGTATGGTTTTTTTCCTATTGAGAAATCGAAAGTAATTTCTCATGTTTTTCCTAACTTCATATTGAATGGGCAACAGCTCCAGTTTGTGACCGAATTTCGGTACCTTGGTCATTATATAAAGGACAATATGAAAGATGATGCGGATATTAAGCGTGAAATACGAAATATGTATTCTAGGACTA
>Ga0209367_1006255_pt1 | contig 16498 bp, 9 predicted proteins | sample WorMetLIZISLAND2_FD_187412 | JGI IMG/M metagenome (GOLD analysis project Ga0209367, IMG submission 187412) | Marine gutless worms symbiont microbial communities from Max Planck institute for Marine Microbiology, Germany - Olavius geniculatus... ... | reverse complement strand
GTATTATACAGGGGTCGAGCATCGGTCCAGCCGCCTATCTAATCACCTCATCAGATCTGAAAACAATCCATCCTGGCAACAGAATTGTTAAATTTGCCGACGACACTTAGCTCATAATACCAGCCTCCGGAGTCACCACACGCTTTGCAGAAATGGACAACATCAGAGACTGGGCTGCACGGAATAATCTGACGCTCAACATGATAAAAACTACAGAAACTGTGATCCACGACTGCAGAAAGACACAGCATGACACGCCGCCGCCGCTGCCAGGCATCACCCGAGTCGACACACTCCGCATCCTCGGTGTGGCTATGACGAGGAGACTGTCAGCATCAGACCATATCCGGCGAGTAATCTGCGAATGTTCGCAGACTCTGCATGCGTTGCGTGTGCTGCGTCACCACGGCCTGACTGACGCCGGCCTACACACAGTCTTCCGGTCAGTCGTCGTCGCGAAGCTGCTGTACGCCTGCTCAGCGTGGAGCGGCTTCATCACGGCATCTGATCGTCATCGTGTCGATGCGTTCCTCCGCCGCAGCAAACGCTCGGGCTACTGCAAGCCATAGATGTGATAAACGTCCAAAAAAATTATAGTAAACGTTAATAAACGCGTTTATTAGGAAAAAAGATTGTAAAACGTACAGAGAGCGTAAGTTTGAATATTAGGCTTATTATTTGAACAATTCCAAATTCCAATATAAGTTTTTTCACTGTCAAAGAATGTCTTACTCCAGTTCTGTGACAACCGTTTTACAAAAGTGCCCAGAATTCACTCACTTTAATCTTATGGCTACGTGAAAACTAAGTTGAGTTTTCCTGTCCACTAATTATCTTCGTCGCTGTCATAATTTTGCTTCGTTTCGCTCATGTGATTTTTATTGAGATAAACGTTGACAAAATAATAAACGCGTTTACAAAGATTTTTTTTGTAAACGTTATAAACGTTTATCACATCTATGCTGCAAGCCAGATCTACCATCCTTCAACGAACTGCTGGAAGACGCCGACGATAAACTGTCCAATAAACTGTGTAATAACTCCAAACACTCACTCCACTATCTTCTACTGTCGCGTCCACGTCACGTGGTCAGCGGCCAGCTCGGGCCTGCGCGCTGGGCCTGTGGCCAGCCACGCATGAAGGACGTAAGGTCGCCACGCTGCAGTCAGTGTGAACACGTTGGTCGTTCTGTTTGCCGACAAAAAATGTCAGTATTTACGTTAGTCGGGTAACTGACGGAGCTTTCTACGGACTCGCCGTGTCCGTATGTCGACCTTGACGCCAGTGAAGATACCGGTGGACGTTCTGCATCGTATCGTAGTCCTGGTTGTCGCGAAGCTCTGTGGACTCGCTGTGTCCGCGTCGTCAGTCGTCACCCCTGGGTTCTGATGTTGGTGAAGCTACCGGTGGACGTTCTGTATCGTGTCGTCGTCCTGGTCGTCGACAAAGCTTCTGTGGACTCGCTGTGTCCGTGTCGTCAGTCGTCACCCCGGGGTCCCGACGCTGGTGAAGTTGCCGAGGAACGTTCTGTGCTGTTTGAGACCGTGAACCTGCTGCTCTAGCCGCCGTGAACTCCGGAGGCGCAGAACTGCGTACCGTTCGTTTTTTTATGTGTTTCTTTTTTTTCTTTTTTTTCCTTTTTTTGCCGGCTGTAAATAGCTTGACGTTTGTATTTTTGAAATTATATTTTGTGTTTTACATTATAAAAATTGTCTTGATGTACCAGCCTCATTAGGACCGGCTTACAAAATCACATACACCACACCTCACAAGAGCTTAGGGGTTAAACGCGACATACTGGTGTCAGCTGAAGTGGGATTTGCAGATTTGCAGATTTGTTGATTCCTGGGCTACAGTCTTTTGTGTCCCCTTAGAGATTGAATTAATTACTTAGTAGTTCTTGTGTTGTGTGTATAGCCATTTCTATATGTCGCAAAATCTAGCCGTTTTGAAAGGTTCTGGCTGGTAACTGTTTTTTTGTACCTCGTGTAGTCTATGAGAATAGCGTTAACGTTTCTTTTGGTCAACGAGATATAGGCCGTTGCTGTCTCTTGTCTTGGGCCTATTGCATAATTTGTGTGTGTGTGTTTAACCTATACGTTCTCTTAGTGAGCGTACTGTAGGTAGGTAGTCTGATATTTGTCATCGTACTCGTGTGTGTGCGACGTGACAGTGACCTGAGACATGGACGCGCTAACAACAGCTCAAAAGACCACCGTGACTAAATCTTCCTTCGACAGACTACGTCTGTTACTATTGCGATACGGTTATGCTGAAGATGTAGTACTAGGCTGGTCACGAGAGGAACTGATGAATAAGTACGCAGAGCTACTTGCCCAAGGGATTGAACCACCTGGAGCGGTGCGTGCAGTAGATCCGGAGGCCGAGAAGCAGCGGATGGCTCATGAAAAGGAGCTGAAACAGATGGAAATGGAGCTTGAGAAACAGAAGATAGCACAGGAACAGGAGCTCCAGAAACAGAAATTACTGCATGAACAGGAGGTCGAGAGACAAAAAATAGAATATGAGCAACAACTAGAAAAACAGAAGTTAGTACAGGAGCAACAGAGATTAGAGCAAGAAGAATACAAATTAAAAATGTAGGAGCGTCTTGAAATGGAGAAGCTGTCGCTCGAAAGAGAAAAGTTAAAGCAGGAAGGGGAGCTAAAGGCCACCGAGCTTAAAAATAAATCAACTGAGGACAGTGATGAGACGAAAATGCTAAAACGCTACGGCGATGCACTAGCGCAAGTAATTAGCTCGCAGCCTGAAGAGCCTACTGACTTACCCGCTTACTTTCGTGGGGTGGAAGCTCAGTTTGCTTATTTGAGTGTACCCGTTAAGTATCAGGCGCGACTGATTTTTAAATGTCTGACTCCGCGTGCTCGAGCTCTGTGCTCTCGACTAGACTCGACGAAACGTGACAGTTATAAAGAGGTAAAAGATGCCGTAATGAAAGAATATGGACTGACAGCTAAAACGTTTCTGACGAGATTTAATAATCTTCGAAAAGGGACTCATGACACTTTTTATTTTGTTTGCTTCCAAGCTAGAAGGTTTACTGCGACAGTATTTAGAGGCTAGGAAAGCGAAAGATTTTGAGACTCTTGTGTCTTTATTAATTTCTGACCGCATAAAATCTTCTCTGTCAGATCAGTGTCTGAGATGCGTGTTGTCTGTAGAGAATAATCAGGTAGCAGCTGATACCGGCAGCTGGCTGAAACCGTCACGGCTGGCTGAGCTCGTGGACGAGTATATAGCGACAGTCGGACCTGGCCCGGGCATCGGTGCACGTGCGACGTATATAGGGCAGCCGCAGTCGCAGCTCCAGTCACGGTCACAGTCGCAGCCAGTAAAAGGGCGGAACCAGGTGAATGAACGAGGCCGTGGTGCCGTGGCTGCTAATGCAGGTAATACTGCAGGGAGGAACGACAAGTCACAAAAGGACTTTGCGAAGCCAGCATCCACTGGGGCTTCTTTTAGAAATGCTAATGGCCGTAGATGCACCATATGTGACTCGCCTAATCATTTGAGAGCAGTATGTCCTAAGCGGACGGGCGCACCGGTCCGTGTTAATAACACGACCGCTATACCCACAGACCAGCACTCACGTCCACCAGACGACGAGCAGGCCGACAAGCAGGTGACCGTAAATAGGGTCGTGATAGACGAACTACCGGCCGGTGACTATACCGTAGGCACCCAGACTGATGACTGGCCTATCGCTAAATTAGCTGATAGTTCCACTGAGCGCGATGGCGTATCCAGACCAAAGACTGACACTAATACTGATGGACTGTTGGATGAACGTGATGATGAAGATGTGAATGTTGAAAACATATTGTCATTGTTTGATGAGTGTGAATGCAGTGTGATTGATGAAGCAAATGCGAAGGAAAATGTCAGTATGACTAATGTTCAGTTCGATATGCATCGTTTTGTTGCTGACAGTGATGTGTCATTTCACTTCGTCGATTTATGTGTGAAAGATGATAATGGTGATGTTGTGAAAGTGAACAGTCTGTTTGATTCTGGATCTCAGTTGTCTGTATTAAGACAAAAACTTGTTGAGTCTTTGCAGTATAATGTAGTAGGCGAAGTGAAACTGCGTGGATTTGATGGTAGTGTGTCTGTTGGTAAATTAGTTATACTGCATGCTAGTCTTACAGATCGTGATGTGTCAGTACCTTTGAAATTTGTGGTGTGCGAGAATGTGAACTATGATTGCCTGCTTTCATTAGCTGATTATCGTAAACTGTTAAATGTTTCGGGGGTAGGTTCCAATGCAGGTCAGACTCCAGTTGGGGACCAAACCCCTTACCACATGGGTTCACCCACTGATCAAGTGTCTGGCGGTGAATCAGATATGCCGAAAACGAGTGACAGGACTAGTCGTGATGCCGATATGGGTCACGATGATGTTCAGTCCGGGGTCCTGCCCCTCGATAATTTGCTACCCACCACAACCTCAGAATCATCCAATAAGTTGGCAGATGAACAGCGCGCGGATGAAACGTTGCAGGGTGCCTTTCATCTTGCCAAACAGAATAAGGGTGGTTATTTTTTGCGGAATGGTTTTTTGTTTCACCGCATCAAAATCTTAGGAAATACGGTAAAACGCCTGGTGGTACCAAAAAACCGACGCGCCGAGTTATTGCAGTTGGCTCATGACCAGTTAGGTTGCCACCTAGGGATTCGTCGTACGAGGGAACGAATCGGGTTAAACTTTACTTGGCCCTCGGTAGTCAAAGACGTAATCGAACATTGTCGCTGCTGCGAGGTGTGTCAAAGACGTGCCCCGGTCACGTATCGCGATAGGGTGCCGATCGTAGGGGGCGTGGTTTCAGTCGAACCGGTTTTCAATCATTTTTACGTCGACGCACTCGGGCCATTGTTCAGTCACAAGACCGAGTACAATTATTGTTTCGTCTTTCTCGATCATACGTCACGATTCCCACATGCCGTAGCCCTTCGCAATTTAACAGCCAAGAGTTGCTGTGAAGCTGCTGCTGTAGCCGTCGTGAACTCCGGAGGCGCCGAACTGCGTACCGTTCGTTTTTTATGTGTTTCTTTTTTTTCTCTTTTTTTGCCGGCTGTAAATAGCTTGATGTTTGTATTCTTGAAGTTATATTTTGTGTTTTACATTATAAAAATTGTCTTGATGTACCAGCCTCATTAGGACCGGCCCACGCTTACAAAATCACATATACCACACCTCACAAGAGCTTAAGGGTTAAACGCGACAGATAGGCACAGACGTGCTGCTTCTCATAACAAGCACTAATGACAGGGTTTTTAAAATTATTAACATCGATGACCTTGAATGACCTTGAACCTTCCAAAAAGGGGTTTTAGTGAATTTTTTGCGCAATTTTGCGCTGCGACACGCATTTCAAGAGTGAATTGCGCCAAAATGGCTGGAGATAGACCAAGACAACCTGCATATGAAATTTTTTAGCATGGAACGTAGATTTTAGCAGTCCAAGTCCGGACCCTTTAGATTCAAGCAGGCCTGCGCACATGGGTGTCAACGAGAGGTACCCCTGTAAAAAGTGGTTATTTATACTCTGTTGGCTTGTCTAGCGTGTAAATGGTTGCAAATAGACACAGCCATGCTGCTTATCATAACAAGCACTGATGAGGAGCTTCTTACGTCGATAACATCGATAACCTTGAATGACCTTGAACCCTAAAAATATTGGTTTGACGTGATTTTTTAGCGATTTTTGGCTGCAAAAGAGTGAATTACGACGAAATGGATGGAGATAGTCTAAGATTACCTGCTAACAGAAACTGCTATAAGCTTTCGCGCGTCTCGTAAGCTTTGCTCAAATTTCTTGTTTGGTTTTCCAGTCGTTGCATATACATAGCACAAGTAATCGAACTGCATGGGAACCATCCCACACCGAATGACAGGTGCCCGATGTTCTAATAATTCTAATCGTTCCAGGGTTGCTCAAATTTGCACCTACAACTACACTCGGACTACAGACTAAAAACTTACAACGTCAGTATGCAATTCAATTAAACCTCGTAACAAAACATTGTGACGATCGTCACTAAAACGTGTATTATATTCAGTCAGGTCGCACAGAAAGACTGTGCTATAAGAAACAAAATTTCTATTTGTTGCTAGGTAGCTAGGTAGCGCCATTACACAAAGCAGAAGCTATTGCACAACGGCCCACTATGTTCATTCGTGACAGAAAACGTAATTTACTATACACAACTAAAACGTAGCAACCGAATATAACACACAATGCGCACATTCTCTTAGGCATTCTATTCTCTGCCATATTCATTAACGTTAGTAATCTTTTGTCGCTCACTGCTGAAAGTTACTCATCCCTTGATACAGTTTTGTCTCCATAGCCCACTCAGTGCAAGATCTAGGTGCCATGTTTTAGTAAACTATATGTAAAAGTTGGCTTTTTAAATTTTCTTAATCGTTAGCAATCTGTAAAAAATTATTATTCTGTGCAGACCTGTAGCTCGTAGGCAATGTCAATCATGTCACAACCGTCGAGTCTGGACTCTGGGATGTACGGAGGAACACCGATTCGGACCGACGTCCAGCTGCGTGTCTCGCCAGGTTCCACTTCGGTCGTGTCGGACTTCTTTGTGACCACTTGCGTGTAATGACGACTTCGGTTTCTGGCGTGGAACGTGCTGTTCAGTACCAACGACGCCTGCGGAACATTACCAGCCACAGACCGTGACAAAAAGTTTCAGTTAAAGCCATGTTTACTAAAAATAGTAAATAAAAAATCAAAAAATAGTTCTGCTGGGTGACATTGGACTACCTGTCGTTCCGACTGCGCTATAAATTTACCGTGAATAAAAGATTATCAATAATTTCTTACATATAGTAATAAACACAATCTAGATATGAATAACAAAATATTGATAAAGCAACTCACTTGCTAATAACTGACTTGCTAGAACCACTACAGGAACTTCTATCTAGCATAATGTGTAAATATCAAATGGCATCAAAATCCATTCAACGGTTTAAGCAGAGTTCACGAATGTAACAAACAACAGACGACAGACAGACCACGCTACATAGAAATGTGTTGCTATAGTCGGAATCGCTTGCGCTGTGAAAACGATTTCGCCCAAAAATGTTTTCTTTTCTTATTCTTCCAGCTACTGAGATGCGATATTATACAGACAGATAAACAGAGCAGACATGGATAGGCCTACTGTTGTAAAGCGAAAGCCAGTCCACGTGTGGCCAATAAACAACAACCGGGCGGTAGCCTAAAGACAATAATGCTACCTCCGGGAAGACGAAGACGCAACGACATGCGACAACGAAGTTACGACTTTACAACACAGCAACAACAACATTACAGAGATTCATGTAACTAGACCATACCACGGACGTCTGTAATGGCACAAACAGAATTAGGCTACCTGGCAACTGCGAGTCAACAGCGTGGCTGGCTGCAACGATCTAAATAGATCACGAGTTTGAAAAGACAAAGAAAACCATGATGTATGCACGAGAAATGAAGTCTGGATCTTATCATTTCATTGTCTTTACCGGTTTGCGAGCAAGCTCAACTATCTCAAATGCGTTCTGTTTATGGGCGTTTTGTACTATTTTGGGAAAAAAACTTTAGCGCATTTTTTCCGAGAGGGGTGACGAACCTGTATAAGTTTTATCATCTGACGACTGTTGTTCTCGACCTCGCCGTCGATGACGATGTCGTCTCCGGGCAGGTGTCCGGTCTTCTCGACAGTGAAGACGGCGTCTATGGCGCCTCCGCACAGGACGAGAAACTTGTCGACGACGCGTCGGCTCAGGTTGACGCGCACTGACTTCTGTAGCGCCGCGTCGTCACGGATATCAAGCCGCCGGAGCACCAAAAACGGTTCACTGGTGATTGTCGTGCCTAGACCCATCAGCTGCCACCAGCGTAGCAATCAACACGACATATGTGTACCGTATTCATCCGCATAATAATAATCATCATCATAATAATACAATTTCTACAGCGCCATAACGTTCTAGAATACAGAGGCGCTGAACGCCGCTGAACTCTACATACCGGCACCTGTAGCAGCATGTTAACAGTCAGCGGCAGACATAATCACAACAAAGTTGAAATCACTTGGATTCCGGTAGCTGCTGTCATCATACTGAAAAAAATAATGATGTTGGTGACGATCACACGACGACGACGGTAATGAGCACCTTTATTCGCAAATAGCAGATGCAATGCAGTACATATACGAAAGATAAAATACAGTAAAAACACCAAAAACCGACGGACAGACAGACAGAAAATGTACAAATAAAAACGGCAGTCAGTTCGTTCTTGATCTAAAATCGACATAAATTTTTTCAACTGCATTAACTGTAAAAACTGACATAATGCAACTGTCATGTAGGCTGCCAGTCGACAACAAAGGACAAAACAACTTATGCAGCACATAACTCAAGAAATATACGCCTATAAAACTTAACTTTACGTAGTAAAATTAAATGTTTCACGTCAAGTCTGCCAGGGCCATTAATGATAACAATATCAATAACACCAAGAAAAAAAGTAGCCTAAATACGTTTATGATTCTTTTATGGCACAACCGTAGGAAAGTTCACTTTTTTCTTCTGTGGCTACTAAGTCTCAAAAAATTTATTAATTAAGTACAGTTCATGGATAGTAAAACATTTAGTAGCACGATTGCTTGTTTAAGACTCGAGCCGGCATGAGCCTGCATGTTCATGGCGGCTATACACTGTGTCCGGACACAGTGTAGATACTCAGGGGTTATAATAATTAGCAAACTGACGGCAACTTACGACCTACTTTGCTGCAAGCCTTTTCGCAAACAAAAAAAAATCAGAGCAGAAAGATCACCGCAGCAAATCAGTGAGGTAACGAGTATCAGAAACCCTCTAGACCGACGAACCACGTTGTACAATACCTTGTCTTCGCGTAGAGTTGCCTTGAGGACATACGTGATGCTGCCGTACTTGCCAATGAAAGACGACGGCAGCGTCGACGGCAGCGGTATCTCCAGCGGTAAGGAATGTTCACCGCGACCGAACGGGACGGCGTCGCTCTTCCCCGACCCGCTGCCAGCAGGTCGTCGCTGCCCGGTGGACGGACCACCAGCGTCGGCAGTCAGCGGCAGCTTAACGGTTGTGTCGATGTAGGTCTCTCGAGCACTGAACTGCTGGCCGACCGGCGAGTTTTCGTTGTCCCACGAGACGGTCGCCTCACCGCGGATCTGCACGTCGACGCTACAGACCATGATATCCTTACCGGTCGTCAGCTGGACCTCGCCACGAAGCATCTCGCCCGGCTCATACTGGTACTGCTCGTCGATGTCGTGCTCCAGGTGGATCTCAAACTTCTTGATCGCCGATTCTGCCATTCTGCATCGCACCCACACCGCAAAAAACGACACTTGTCAATAATGCCTGAAACAAGCAGCTTCCACATGTAGTCGTTCCTGCAACAGACACACTGCTGTTACTTTGTTTAAACTGTGGTTTATTATTAATAGAAAAATAAAATTACATGCTATTAAAACACATTTTATGCTGTCTGGCAGTTCACTTGTTTCAACTGTTAGGAGATAACTAGTTTCAACAGTTTTTTTTCTATGTAGTGCAGAAGCAGACATTGGGTGAGGTGGGAATTATAGAGCGGTTGTTTGATGGCCAGTTCTGTCGAAAATATACGCACCAAGAACTATTAAAATTTGTTTATGTTTTTTTCAAGTTACAACCAATAATGTTGAAGATGTTTTTGGCGTATTTCTGTTTATTTTAACGCATATTTCGCTTCTTTTGATTCTCTCATGTAGTGCAGAAACAGACGTTAGGTGACGTGGGAAATTGAACAGTCATTTAATGGCCATTAATTGTTTCCAAATTGAATAACCCTTGTTGAGTGACGATCGATAATGTTCAAGATGTTTTGAACACAGTGCATATGCGCAGTTACAGCAGGTGATGCAAATCTCGTTTTATTAGGGGACCGTGGATGCGAATCAAAGCAATTAATTTTGACGATTAACGACTAATGAGCATCATTTCCATTAATGTGCGTGCACAATAAGCACTGGCACATTGTCATATCGTTAAACTGCTAGAAAAAAATCGAACTACAGAAAGCATTTTGCGGTTTCTTTGTAACGCCTGCTGAGCTTCTTGTTTTTTTGGCTAGGCGCAGCAACAGAAGCTTGCCGCAGGACAATTAACCGAGTAAGGCCGGTCTTATAGCTTCGAGTAGAATGCATGGCCGTCTAAGTCAACGACGTTCTGTGTGGGTCGCAACAAGCAAACACGCACGAACACGCAAACAAACTTGGCAGACGACTGAGACGTAACGTGCAGTGACGCCCACGGCACTGACGAATGGCACTTTCCCGGCTTCGTTCTGTCTCCAGTTTCACCGTTACACCTGACCGTCTAGGCCCTCGTATACCTGCTACCGTGCTACATCAGCGCTATCGCTACCATGCCTCGCTACGTCATCTGTCGAAGGACCAGCGTATTGGTTGCGTGCAGAGACAGACGCTCAGCGCCATAATCCGGTCGCTGAGCCGGAAATGCCACGTGCCTTGCCACTAATGGTGAAGCCGCGAAAATGCAAAACGGACGATAACATGATAGATTGGGAAAATGACGGACGTGGACAAAGACGCGAAGACAAATACGTTAGTCGAAGTATTGACGTAATTGCGATATAATGCACATTGCAGCACGCCAGTGTAATCACAGCGTAAGTATTAGTAACTTACAGCAGTGCTGGAGTGGGTAAGCGAGTACGCAATACGAGCTTATGCCACTCCAGATGTGCTGTAAACATACTTAAACGACGCTCAGATCATATGGCACAGACTCCGCCGTCGTTTCAGCAGCTGAAAGTTACGAAAACAGTACCAGTGCGAGCTTAAGTGCGGATTAAGTAGAGGTAAATGTCAACTCATGCCCAAGCCACGAGACCCATGTGTTGGAGATGATCTCCGTTATTTCAGCTCTCAGCCAAACATCAGTTTATACTGCGAGACCAAGCATACAAAACGCTCATTAAAGGCCAGGATAAGTTGGTCTCACTGCTTCGGTAACTGATTACATACCGATAGGCTATGGCTGCTTGATGATAATGTCTACACTAACAGTGACTGTGACGACGACGTACCGTTGCAGTAGCCTATCATACACCTGCTAAATTGTCAATATGTCTCATCGTCATCAGCTGCAGACAGAGCTGGCAGAGCTGACTCGGTAAAGTCAGCGCTAATTACGCCTATAAGCTTAAGCTACATCGCGTGCCGCAGTCGCAACTGAACGATGCCCTCACGTTAGATGCCGTGATTGACTGTCAACATGTTGGTGATTTCAGCATTGGGTTGCTGATCATGTTTTAAAGCTATACAAATGACTTAGCCCTATTGTAGGCCTAGGGTGCAGCCGTTCTAATAGACCTTTATATGCATCTTTCTCGCCCCTCTGCCTGTACGCTGTCTTCTAACTCAAAACCAACACTGCTGTAAACGTTTCCATATAGGCAGGAGTAACCCGTGCGCAACATCGCTAATATCTTCAAAATAGCGTTTTTAACCAAATAAACCGATATGTTATATAAATTTACATTCAACACTAGGCAATATTCTCGAAACTTATTACTAGAAATCAGTACCAGCTGCAGCATGGGCCAGTCTTAGGTGTCTTTAGGAATGTTTTAGGAAGCAAGATGGACTACAGATAGTTAGTTAACAGACGCCGAATGCGTCGTCGACAGTGTCGCACAGTAACGTGAAGACAATCAAATGTTCGCAGAAGTAGGTCCAGTCTTCAGTGTAGGTGTGTTATCGTCTCATCGCATAACGTTTTTACTGGAGGACGCCTACTAGAGGGCTATGATGCGTTGCGGTACGTACGACGTTACGTGATTCAACTGATCGCCAGAACTCACATCACGTTACTCACAGCCGCGCGTGGTCGTCGACGTCGACAGTCGACACTCGACAGTCACCGGCAGATTTCCACTTCCGGTCGTTCTGTGAACACGACGCGGTCCGGCAGCGCAGTCCACACGTCAAAACGACGTCGAACTCACCGACGTGTCTATAATATACCGTTATCTATTGTACTATGTCTGTGAGAGCGTACATACAACGTGTCACGGGAGCATTTGTTACTCATCTGCCGGCACCTCGCCCGGCATGGTGAATGTCATAGGCATGCTACGTGTCGCGCTCCACTGAAGCATGACGACCATCTAGCACACCGCCGCCGCCCGGCACTTGCTGCGTTCTACACTATGAGGCGTCGTTTACTGATTTTATTGCAAGTAATATAACACGCACCTTGTTTCAACGTCTTTGCCATTCGGAAAGAAAAATATTCATTTAAATGAAGAAATGAACGAATGACTGATTTATTGAGACGCCACAAAGTACATCAACACTGCATAAGCAAATACTAAATAACGCTCCAAGAAATACACAAATAAAAACAAGCATTAAACACAGGCCCTAAACTGAACAAAACTACACTCAAGTAAACAGACATCTGTTGAAAATTGAACGCTTGAGAATATTAAAACTACACTGTGATAACATAAAATAATGACCGCGTTCTCGTACTAGTTATGTACGTTCTCCAAAGGTAGTATACTAAATAGAGAAAGGTTAAACGAAGTAAGCGATAATGTGCTATACACGCCGTCTGCCGTGGGGAGTGTAGGACATTCCCCCTGGACATGTTCCCCCGGACGTTTCCTCTCCTGGTGGGTGGCACCCCGGACGTTTCCCCCTTCCGGTTTTTGCGATACCCAGACGTTTTTTCCCTTCCTATGCTGTTACATAAGAATCGATCGAGCGCTTAATAGTGGTATAACTTTCAGTGTCAGCATGGTGGAAGAATGCAGCAAACATCAAATATTTTTGTGTTATAAAATTTTTGTGTTATCATTAATAAGCCTACATAATACGTCAAACAAAGGACAACTCTCAAAAAGTCTCTTTATTTTCAACTTCTGAAGAAAGAGCCGCGGACTGCGACGTCAAAATGCCACTTGAAGTGTAGTGTTTGCCACAGCAAGTAAACTGTATGCAATAATGCAATTCATCGGATTTTGCTTTTTTATGTAGCCTACGTAAAAATATGTGCATTAACTACTTCTACTCTCCTGGTTCATTATGTATCGAGTTGAGTTTAATCGTCAAATGTCAAATGTAAATTTATGTAGCGCATTGTCGTCAAAAACTCTAATGCGCTGAATGTCTCGTGGGCGCGTAGGCCTACATTACTAATTGCTGTGAATTGTCGCGCACTCGCGCCTACTAAGACTCATTGTGTTTGAAAAATACTCAACGGCGACGAGACTTCAAAGGCGGAGTTGATTTTGGTCCTGCAAGAAATTTCTGCTCAGGCTTGGCGGTGACTCTGATAATATGTTGCTACTGGCCTAGGGGGAAAACGTCCTAGGCACTCGAAAAGCAAGGGGAAACGTCCGGGCGGGTGAAATGTCCGAGGGGAAGACGTCGTCCGGAGGAAACAGTTCCAGGGGGAATGTCCGGCTCCCGCCGTCAAACGGTCGTCAATACTGGCTGCCTGTGTAACTTAAGTGAAACGCGCTGATAACAGATTCATTTACTGCAGTTTAATTACGTATTAATATGTCACGTTGAATAGTTTATCTTATCTAGGAGAATATGCTTGCGGTCATGCAGAGATCAATATACACTGTGTCTCAAAAAAACATCCCGGACATTTTCGATTGTAACTTGAAGAAGAATTATCGGATTATAATAATTTTTGGTAAGAATATTCCTGAAACAACTGGGCATCAAATTGTTATGTAGTTTCCCATTTTACCCATCGTATGTTTCTGCACTGCGTGGGAAAATCAGAACCAACGAAATATTGCATTTTTGCCTGGTTTTATTATTTCATGTAAATAACGCACAAAAACACATATTGTTAACATTTTTGACACTTTAGCTGACACTTTATTCAATTTTTCGTTTTTCAGCTGCCTGAAATAGGCTATAATTGATCGAAATGGTGACCAATTTTGCAATCACAAACATGAAGACGATTTCTCTATTCATTGACAGCAGTATCGATAATGTTACGCTCTAGACTAATCCAGACTTCACCAGTCGCTTCTTGAATTCATAAACATTCCTTAAAGGGGCACATAGTAGACATACTGCTGCACGACAGTCAAATCTTGTAATCGACTGGCTCTTGGCAGCCACAGGTTAGGATAGACAAAATTTATCGACGTTAATTTTATTATTTTAACGTGTATTTTGCTTGGTCTGATTTCCCCAGATAGTGCAAAAGCAGACATTGGGTGAGGTGAAAAACCGAACGGTTATTTCATAACGAGTTGTGTCAGGAATATTCGCATCAAAAATTATGAGAATCTGATATTTTTTGTTCAAGTTAGAATCGAAAATGTTCGGCATTTTTTGAGACACAGTGTACTTCCGTATAGCCGTACGCAGGGAGGCTAAGGTTCAACTTCAAACCTTTGTTAAATGCTGATATTTGTTTTCAAAAAATGTTAAGCCCCCTATAGTTCATTAATAGTACCTACATTAAGATGCGTGAAATTATGTTTACCTTTTTTTTGCTGTCATCGTTCTCGGTTGACAAAGACGATTTGGACAGTAACTAACGAAATAATATTGTATTTTTATTTGTACGGATTTCCCATATTTGTTTCAGTTTTTATTTGTATCGGTTTTAGCAATAACATTAATAGCCTATGTGTTTTACACCACGAATAATGTCTTACTATGGACCAAAACGGCCGGGCACCCGGAAAACAAGTGCTAGTGTTTTATTACTGCTTTTGTGTTGTACCTGCGTATAAAATATTACACTTTATTTTGACGTAGGATTATGTCTATTTTTTGACTTATTTGTAATAACGGCAGAATATTGCCTACACGTATGTTAAACTGCCCATCGATTCGCAGGTTTAAATCGATATTACAATTAGGCCCTAGCTCAGTCTGTCAGGCTGTTTAATGCATTCGACGTTTAGCCGTTTCTATAGGTCTACTCTATCATGTACGCAATGAGCTACTACTGTTGCAGCGAAAATGCGCAGGTCGTCATCTGTCTGCGTTAAGCACTGGAACCTCCAATTTAAAGCCAACTGTTGACTCTGCCATTAGCTAGTGGAATAATAGGATATGAACTGAAGCGAGACTGATGGCCGCTATACAGTATACTAAGCATTATAAACAGCGAATTGCTATTAGGACACTTGTACTTCTACTGCTGTCGCTGAGCTGAGGATGCCGGTCTGCTTAAAGCCTTTCTCGTCCGTGACTAAATACACGTTTCAGCTTAAAAATATTCGAAAATATGTCAGTTTTATTACGCGACAAGCCAAAAATAATACAATTCAAACAGCTAATTAATTTTTACTCACGTTTCAGCACGTGCATTGTTTTAACAGCTTTCTGAACTTAATGCTAAAACCTTACTCGTAAAAATGCTAACGTTGAGTCAAAAAAACTATGAAAAAGTATTTACATTTTCAACGTTCATAAACAAAAGCGTATCAAAGCTAACAGTATCAGTAACAAGAAAGCTTAGCTGTCGCTAGGAAAGATGTGCTACAGCTTATATAGTTTTTGTTGTAGTACTGACCTTGAAAATCATCCGAGGTCTACGACGTATGTCACTACGTATTAGCCCTGTCATGTATCGTGATGCATGTATTATTTTTGATTATGTTTATTTTTTCTTTATTCTTAGCGTGTTAGCCTATTATGTTTTCTCTTCTTACTAGCATTCTTAGTTTGTGTTTGTAATGTTTCTCTGTTTGTTCCTGTATATAGACCTAAGTGGGCAAGTGGTCTGAGTCAAATAAAATGAATAAACGAATAAATGAATATCTCGCCGTTTCCGTTATCTCGCCACTTTTCCGTTGAAAAATGCACATTTTACCCCTCCATTCAATTCTAGATTTGAAAATGTTTCCTTTGCACTGCATTCCCCAAATTTTGTATGCAAAGAGCCTCGACATAGTTTAATTATTCATGTAAAAAGTTTTTTTCTACAACTTAATGCTTAGCCACAATACATATGTTACATACAGACGGACAGATGTTTACGTTCACGACGTAGTGTCAACAGTAATTTCCGTGTCTTTTGCCTTGTGAGGTGAATACTTCGGGAAATTAACTGTGCACATTCTTGCAGCCAGGTAGCATTCCCTACTTCAGTAGGCCACCTCTAAAGAAGCAACCCAGAGGGTTCAGCGAAAGTTAAGTAAGTAAGTAAGTAAGTAATCTTTTATTAAACAACGGTCAAACGCCATTGCAAAAACAGAACATAACAGAGCATAATCGTTACAATATCGATAAGAAAAAAAGAAAAGTTTTACAGAAAAAAACTCAACAACGATTATTTTTACCAGCGACAGTATGTAATGCTTCGAGCGTCTTAGTTATTGCCAGGGCGTCCATCCGTCCGTCCGTCACACCCTGCTATCCTAT
>Ga0209367_1006254_pt1 | contig 16498 bp, 10 predicted proteins | sample WorMetLIZISLAND2_FD_187412 | JGI IMG/M metagenome (GOLD analysis project Ga0209367, IMG submission 187412) | Marine gutless worms symbiont microbial communities from Max Planck institute for Marine Microbiology, Germany - Olavius geniculatus... ... | reverse complement strand
TAGAGATTTTCTATATATCTATGATTTAGTTACTTACTTTATTTGCTAACTTTGTCTGTGCAGTGCCGCTGCAATGATGAGATGGTGCATATAAGCATGGATCCATTTGTGCGTGAATTCCAGCCAGACAGGTATGAGCTGTGGCGTGCTGGTCTTGAGGTTGGAAATCACCCAGAGGATGAGCTCAGTAAGCTCTACCCAAGGCGCGATCGCAGGCAATGCGCAGCACGATCAGCCAAGACTTCATTGACACCCGCACCAGCTACTCACAAGTACATTGTTTATGATCACCAGAGTTTATTACTCTATAATCTTGGAATATTTAGTTAAATTATGGAGTAAAGAGTCACCAGCCAGCATCAGTTATTAATCTAAACAGATCGTTAAATGTGTGGTGTAGATAAGATAAGACTGTAAAGACTGCATTTTGGAAAGTTTTAAATTTTGGTTGCATAATTTTTACGCACGAAAGCAGCTACTGCTTTTAGCGCGTCTTAGCCATCGCAATTCTCTCCGTCCCTCTGTTCGTCTGTCTGTCTGTCGCACGGGTGGATCAGTCAAAAGCGGTGCAAGCTAGAATCACCAAATCTCCACCGTCGGCTGCCTGGAAGACTCTAGTTTCAGGAACTGTAAAGCTTTTCCATAAATTCGAATGGGATCACCCCGAACAAGGGCGCTAAATGAGAGGGGGTGGGCAGAATTTGCGATTTTTGGCCAATAAGTCGCTGTATCTCAGTAACGGTGCGAGATTGGGCTTAGGTTACTATTAATCACTAATAGGAAGTCGTACACTGGCTTTTGATTGGCGTTGAATTCAATGACCTTGAATGACCTTGAACGCCAAAATAGGGCGTTTTATGGATTCGTTGGCGATTTTGGGCTGCGACACAAGTCAATATCATTCACAAGGTGGCGTCACGGAACTATCGTTATGCGATCCAGATAGAGAATTTGGTATTTGTATATTAACTTAGCATGAACACCCCGATTTTCAGCTAAACTACTGAACCGGAACTGCTATAGGTTTTCACGCATCTCGTGAGCATTAGCTCAAATTTCTTGTTTTGTTTGTGCTATTTGGGGGAATAATTGGATGTTCGTTTATGACACTACTGGTGATTGGTTGTTGTACTTATACTAGTTAGATGCCAATAAGTATTTTTGCTTGCCACTTGCATTTCATTTTAACTACATGATTGTTTGTTCATCTGTGTCAGTTGAATGTTGTTTCCGCAATACAGGCTATGCCATGGTATGTGTGGATATATTTTCAACAAATGTTTGCCTGTTGTGCAACTTGGAATAAACTGATAAGGTTAAGGTAAAGGTCAGATCATCACCACGTATTATTAATAGCGTTTGGGTGGATACAGAGCTCATTGCTGTGTGTTGACTTTTACCATTTAGTTTTGGTTTAAAATTACTGAATTGTAGCAGTTAAACTTTTCGAAGTTAGAATAGACTTTAGAAATTTTTGTATCAGGTTGCATTATGTCTGAGAATATCAGCTGCATTAATAGCATATGCAACAGCTGCTGATTCATTGTAATGATTCAGTCAGCCACTTTCTGCTCATTGCTAGTGATAATGTGATGTTTGTACATAGGGATGTAGCAAGTGCGATAAAGCCGCAGGTGAGTCGACGAATTCCAGTACTAAACCTGCCACTGAAAGCTGCTGCGGCATCCACTGTGCGTGACACTAAAACCTTCAGGCTGAGTGCATTGACTGGCAGCAAAAACATCAGCAAGAGCACCGGCTTCTTGAAGACAGTCGGACACTGTACTGATTCTCCTGGAGATGTCACGAATAAGTCGAGACTGCAGAAACCTACGAAGGACAGCTTGCCACCAGATCCTACAGAAGCCAAACGTTTACAGAATATTGCCAGCAAGAATACAGGCTTGACGAAAACAGCCAAACGCCATGCTGGTGATAACAAAGATGCCACAGATAGGCCAAGATTGCAGAAACCTCCAAAAGACAGTTTACCACTAGATCGTGTGAAAACTGAATGTTTGCAGGATGTTGCCAGCAGTAATACAGGCTTGATGAAGATGGCTGAATGCCATGCTGATGATCGTGAAGACATTGTGAAGAAGTCGAGACTGCAAAGAACTGTGAAGGACAGCTCACCACCATATCCTGTGGAAACTGAACGTTTGCAGAATATTGTTAGCAAGAATACAGGCTCGACGAAAACAGACGAATGCCATGCTGGCGATTGGACGGATGTCGCAAAGAAGCCAAGACTGCAGAAACATCCAAAGGACCGTTTGCCACCAGATCCTGCAGAAATCAAATGTTTGCAGAATATTGCCAGCAAGAATATGGGCTTGACGGAGACAGACGAGTCCCATATTGATGTTCATGAAGGTGTCACAGAGAAGCTGAGATTGCAGAAACCTACAAAGGACAGCTCACCGTCAGATTCTGTAGAAGCTGAACATTTGCAGAATATTGCGAGGTTGGGTGTTGAGTGCCTGGGCGGCAGTAAACCAGCTAAAGTGACATATGTTGGCAGTGGTTTCATGTCATTATCTTCGTCTGTATTGTCAAGTCCTTCAGCAGTGTTCACAGCTGGAACTAGTACACTGTCATATGCTTTGTATGCACCGTCTACTGATGCTGCTCAGTCTCCAAGCATATATCAGTCATCAGCAGGCATGTCATTTCCACAGTCTATAGCCAGCCACCGGCCAGCTACCACTTCCACTGCATCACAGACGTTAGATGCTGAAGCTGATGATGTCATGCTTTCTATGGATTCATCAGTGGTTGATACAAAAGTAGTCAAACTTGAGACAGTAGAGACAGTTGCGACTCAGTCATCTCATAAACGTTGTTATGCATCATTGCCGACATCGTCAAGGAAATTGAAGCATAAGCTTATTACCATTGATTCAGGTAGATGTTTGTTGAAATACCAGTTCTTCATATTTTTGCTTCTGTTAAATTTGTCAGCATTGTCTGTGCTGTATTTTTTTCTGAACTAGTGTTGATGGGTTCATATTTACAGCAATATGGATTTCTATAATGTCACAGTGCCATAGCTTTATAGATGCTGGCAGAATACCAAGTTACAGTGAACTATAGGTGGTGGTGAGCAGATGAGTTTTTAGTTTAGATTCAACTACAGCCAAGAGAGAGTTGGTGTCTATGGTGGATGGATGCAAGCAGAGAGTTTCATGCTAAAGGCTGCCCGGTATTTCTGAGTGACGGTTTTTTTTCTGAATAACGTCTGCAAAAGCAGAAAATGTTTACTTTCAGTTTTTGTTCAACGTGTAAATTTTTTACTGCATGTCAGCCTAGTTTCCCCAAACTGAACATTGGATGTCAGAAAGGGTACTCTAGCTTGTGAAAATGGTAAAGATGTGATTAGTTAAGGTCTTTGGAGAACTTGCTAAAGCTGACAGTGGCTGTTGGACTGTGTGTGCATGTGTGTGTCTGTGTACACTTCATTGCACCAACAGTGCAAGCAGCAACGCCGGCTGTTACGTTAACTTCCCTTTCCTGCAGCAAAGCGGTTCTTCCTTCTGCCTCCCCATTCCTTGTGTTTACATCACTTCACTAGGCGGAGATGTGCGCTCTGATGAGCGCCTTCTAGTTAGAACTGCCATTACTGCTACATATGCACATAAATAATATATTATATATTTATTATGAACATCATACACAAGGTACAAACAAAAGTGCAAAGCCAAAATGATGAAAAATAAAAAGAAAATGAAAAAAAGCAGAAAGTGCAACTAATCAACGTGCAGTCAAATTACATCGTGCACAGACTGTCAATCATCACTTTAACATCACTGACAGAGAAGATGTCTAATTGATATGCTCCAGACCTTATGAATAATAGTTCTAACAACAGGCATGTCTTAGCAACATCTTCATCACTAACCGCTTGGAAGGTTCTTAAAATTTTAGGTTTATGTCGTTTTTGAGTTTTTGTGTACCATGTTAGGTTTTTCTGTGAAGGTTAAAACTTTTGTTCCATTATTATGTGTATGTGCATTGCCAATATGACCTATGCTGCATCAGGCAGAATGTTAAACCACAGTACATATATATGCACCAAAGGCCGTAGTATTTGCAACAGGCTATATTTGTATTAGAAGTCACCTTCAGCTTTCCATAGCTGCCAAGCCAATTCACATGCCAAGCCCGCTACGCCTCCCACATATTTTCGTTGCCTTGTGTGCTTGTATAATATTGTGTTGCCGTTCTTTCACTTTATTGTTATTATTATATTAGCACTATGTACAGTATGTGCTAAAACACATAATAAAGTGCAATTTGTATGGAAGTATTATAATGGGGTAATAGTTTGTCAGTTCGCAGACTGGTGGCAGATCTCAAACTTCTCACTAATTCGGGTTAAATTCACCTTAATTGAACTCAACGTTTTGTGAAAAATAGTGAATATGATGTGACAGTACACGTGTGATTATTTAGCAGCATCCAAACATGCTATAACAAAGGATTTTTGCAGTATTTCGTAATGCTGTGACATCGATGTTGCTACGGACGTGTTGCCATTGCTTGGTCAAAACGCACATTTTGGTGCGGTGAGCCTGGTATGGTAAGCCAAAATAGCACTACCACAGTCGTAATAAGCCGTGCGCATACTTCGCTTTTGGCGTATATATGTACTGTGGTTAAACTCTACTCGATCACTCACTTACTCACTGGTGACTCTTTGTCAATTGATGCAGCGTACAGTGACTATGGTTGTAGGAGGTACTCGTATCAGTAATCGGATACGTTCAGTCTCTGGTTTGCTGCAGTTCATGCCTACCAACATTTTTGCGATCATCGAGTACAATAAGCGTGAAGCAGCTCTGCAGCCACACTGCTCAGTCTGCTCACTGTTTGTGCCGGTAATTGATAAAGTTGTTTATTATTGTGTCTAGTTTTAACTTTGCCTGTCACAGATGCTAGAAAAATCTTTACCATCATGTCTTGCCTTGCCATGTCTTCAGCTGTCGTAATTGCTGAAAACTTTATTGTTGTTCGTTGTCTTGATGGAATATGGCGTAACGTATTGCCATTACGTCTATGTCTTTGAACACTGCATACATGGTGTGACAGGTTCCCGGACCTCATTAAGCATATAGCAGTCAATTGTAATCATTCAGTTGCAGTTGTCTTAGTAGCAGAGCTACTTCAAGGCTAATAGTAACACAGGCAGGTCTAAGATTGTGATGTATGGGTGTGATGATTTTCCAAAGAGTCAAATAATCGACAATGACCGAGATGTTGTTCTTTCTTTTGGCAGTGTTCCAGATATGTGGCTCAGCAGCCATGAAAGCCTTGACATCTTACGTTTTTCTGGTGTTGTGACCGCATCACATCATACGGAGTTTTGTGTTTTCAGGGCACTGAGCGTTTGTCAGTGCAGGCCTTTGTGAAGATGGAGCCAGTTGTAAAGACAGAGCCAGTTGTTCCACTGCAAATGTTTGAGTCTCGGGCCAGTCAGCGACAACCAGCATCTGATCATCTCTCCGTGTCGAGTCCGCTGATTGTCTGTGATCGCTGTGGAGTGTCTGTACATCAGAGTGAGTTGTTTGATTGAGCATACACACTGTGATCTGGACAGAGTCATCTCTTAGGCCGAACTAACTTGCTAAATGTTTATTTACCAGACTAAGCCGTAATTCGTTTGCCGTTTTCTGTAAGACATGCTCGATCTTTGTATTACTCGTAGTGTCTTTTGCAGAAAATGTCTGATAGCTAAAATTTTAAACTAGAATGTTTTCTAGTTTAATATTGTATTGTACCAGTTGACTATTTTGCACATCTACATCTCTGACAAAATTATTTTGTAATTGGCAGATTTCATGTGATAGCTTGCTTTATTTGATATTTCCGACTACACTGCAGACAAAATATCATGTGACAACAAGATGGTAATAGCCATAGAGTAATAGTCGCAACAATGTTTATAGTGCTGTCGTCATAGCAGTGAACTGCCACTGCGAGAGTTCACCCGGTTCATTTGGTCAGAGCATCACGAGCGCCAGGCAGCTGTTGACCTTTAGACCGGACCAATTGGCTCGAACCTCAGATCCGCCTGTAGGCAGCTACAGTACTGCACTAACCATCACTATTTGTTACTACTCAGCCTGAAAGCTGATACTTATTTTACCATCCCACCTAAGGTAGAAGGCTGAGTTGACCTAGTTGGCTGGCTTCATGCTGAGATGGTTTACCTGCCTGCGGGCAGTCACCCATCCAAGTACTAACCCGGCCTGGCATAGAGTAACTTCGTTGATCGGATGAAATGCGTTACTGCTATGCCATGCCATCAGTTTGCATGTTTCGTTTGTCAGACACCAACAAACTTGATTCTGCTAGTGTGTGTATGTACTTTGAATTAGCTTAATGCACACTAGTTGTGTTACAGCAGAACTACTGTTTATGAGTGTTGCTAATGGAACAACAGGTTGCTATGGTGAAGCTTTGTGTCCATGTGATGATGAGGCATCGCAGTGGCTCTGTGATCGTTGCTTCTCTGGACAGATGACTGTTGTATGTCACAATTTCATTAAACATTGCAGTTCTTTATTGTTACTGATTTGTTAATGGAAATAAAAAATTTTTTAGTCGGTCTGCTCTGTATCTTAATAGATTTCACTTCTGAGAGTTTTCTTTGGGAGACTGGTATAACCTGAACGAACTATGGAAAATGGGCCAGCTAAACCAAAAATAGGGGTTTTAGTAATTTTGTGTGAGATTTTCAACTGCAGAAGAGTGAATTGCAACGAAATGGATGGAGATAGACCAAGACAACCTGCGAACAGGAACTGCTATAGGCTCTCGCGCATCTCATTAGCATTAGCTCGGATTTCTTGTCTTGTACCAAAAACGAATGTGTTTCATGGCAGTAGTAATATAAATAAATTCAGTTATTTTCTTTGCCAAAGTGAAGCAACAAATGAACTTAATGTTTTTGGGTCTGTCAGTATTTGTCAGACGGATTAGTAAAAAGTTATGGAATGAGATTTTGTGAAGTGGCTGGGAAGTTGTAAAGTTGTGGCGTTGATGCTGTATAGGGATGCTCTCTGTGTGAAATGCATGGTGGTGCACTGAAAAGCACAGCAAGTGGCCATTGGGTGCACATTGTCTGTGTTCTGGCTCTTCCGCACTTCAGTTGTGTTGATGTTTGCCCGAAGTCAGTTGCAGTCGCCGTAGTATCGTCGGCACATAGAAGATTGGTGACTGCCAGAATGTTTTTTGTATTTATTTAGTTTGTAATATTTATGATCAGTCTGTGCAGAGCTTTTTGCTTTCCTAATGCTTCTAGGTTGATCGTGTTTTAAAACTTCTAAGTAAAATAGTCTACGGTTTGAATTTTTGGAGTGCTTTCTAGTTTGACCCCGTCTCCGAAATGACCTATACTGTGTCCGGTGGGACATTAAACCATACTCACTCACTCCAGCTTGAGTTGTTTCACTGTGAACTGATGCTAAGCAGGGTTTGATATTGTGGCTGCTATGCTGTAGTGTATTTACTGTCGCCAACGAGGGCTCGCAGTTCAGTGCAGTGTTCCCGGCTGTAAATGTTTCTTCCACGTGACGTGTGGTCATGCTGCTGGTGCCGTGTTTGAAATCAGCAAGTTACTGTACAGCATCTCGGTGACTTGTGCACAGCACATGCTACCGTCGTCTGCACCAGTAAGGCTTTCAACAGTCAGGTCCACTTTTGCGAAGGTCCACCAGTACACTGACCTTAAACCCGACCCTATCCCTCACCCTAACATTGCTTCTTAAACATCTTAAACTTACGACAAATAGTCAGAACTTTCCATCAGAATTAAGTAGAAAAATAGATTGCTGGATGGAAGCAGTTATAATGAAGCATCTCTAATTACCCGGTCTCTGAATTGGCATTTCTGAATTTTTTTAAGTAATGCATCATCACTCATAACTAGAGGCAAAGTTAGTTTTGTTTGGGTTGTACATTTTCCATACATGTGCACTTTTTTCATATAGTAATAATAAATTTTACTTCAACTCTTGAATAGTGACTTTTTGCAGCAGTGGGCTGGCACTCTTGTTGAATGTTGTTTTGTGTTTATGCAGCTTTAGACCATCTGGAACAATTTTTTTCCAACAAAATCTTTTGACATATGAATACAGTACGTCCAGATTGTTTTGAGTTTATGTCTGTCTGCATTGTTTTGCTGTTTAGCAACAAAGACGTTGCCGTAGAAACCTACTTCCTGTTGCTGCAGGCGACTGTGTTGTAGCAAGGCACAAGAAAGGCCAATACTACTGTGCCACTGTTCTCTTCGTGGCTAGCGTCGTTTACTACAAAGTGGCATTTGACGATGGAACGTACAGTAACGACATGTATCCTGAAGACATTGAGGTCAGTGATATTAACCTTTGGTAGCATGTTTAGTCCCTCGGTTCTGTGATGCTACTGTTTGGGCAACAGGAAGGGTTCAAGCCTGTAAAATTACTGCTGTAACAGTTTTCCTAGATCACCATGCCAGTATGGTTACTATCGGCAAACCAATGGAGTCTAGAAATTAGTATTACGTGTCCAAGTATAGAACTCTGTTGTTTTCACTGGCGTGAAAATGCTTTCTTGAAGCTGGAGCGCAGGTCAGTTGATGGCAGCCTGGTGGCAGCATTCTGTCTTCAGGCAAGAGGAAAGAAATATGGCTCGCAATAAGTACTTTGGTTACTGGCTTACTGTGGAAAAATCAGCCTGTTAAACAAAGTGTGCATGTGTTGGCATGCTTTTTGCTAAGTTTATCGGTTCAGTATTAACAGTGGGAATCGGGCTGGTTAAACAAAGTATGCATGTAGGTTGCATAGTTTGTTAGTTTGATAATTATGTATACCTTGCAGACTCTTGTAGTTTGTCTGCAGTTTGTAGCATGACTGCTGTGTTGCAGCTGCCAGAAGGCAGTGTCAGACCGCCTGCAGTTGGAAGTACAGTCCAGGTCCGATGGACCGACGGAAACCTCTATGGTGCAGTCTTCAAAGGTGTTAATCGCACGACAACAGTCAAGGTGCTTCAGTCTAGCTTCTTACATCTTTTATTACTTGGCAAACTCACAGTTATTTGGCACTATGTTAACTTTGCTCGTGGAAAGTAAGGTCCCGTTTTTCCATGCACATTTGATGGCCGATCAAATTGATCTCCGATCAACTTTGGGATCTGAGATCATCGCAATGACCATTTTTCCATCGCCAATTAGCAGCTAATCGTCCATCAAATCGCCCATCAAGTTGATGGCTGAATATTGGCGGATCAAGTCAGATAATTGACGATTAAACGTGGCAATCTGCAGTTCGTTGCTTATTTGCACCAGAAACATTGCTTCACGTCGCTGGTCAGAATGGCAATTCACGCATTAAAATAAAGTTTCAGGCATGGCAATCAGTCACTACTGATCAATTTATACTGTGCATGGTGTTTGTGAAGAAATAAAATGGATAGACGTTCCCGTATTGATTTGCGATAGAACGTATTTTTGACAGCAGACGATATTGTTGATATCTTTTCTGTGACGACGTTTACTGGCTACAGCATCCACATGCAGCGCATGCTGGGTAATTTAGCGCAACACTGCAAATTGAAGTCACTGTCAGCCAATCAGATGGGCATAAAGTAGGCTCAGTTGACGGCGGATCAGCTAATCGCCGATCACGTAATTGGAGATCAGAAATGCATGGAAAAATGAAACACGGTTGATCGACGATCAATTCTGAATATCAAGTTAATCGAAGATCAGTAAATCGGAGATCAAATTTAATTTGATTGGCGATGGAAAAACCGGACCTAAACAAGTAAAGCCCAGCAAACACAAAGGGAACGCGCAACAGCGGTGCATGTTTGAAGGCAGGCCCACTGCAAACAAAATCTAAGCTCACCGATCCCAGCAACAGTGTTTTATTTGCACTCACCAGAGGGTGTGACCGGTCTCGCACTGTAGCCGTTTTGGCTAAAAATCGTAAATTTTTCCTACCACCCCTCTTGTTTAGCGCCCTTGCTGGGGGTGACCCTTTTCGAATTTAAGGAGAAGCTTTATGGATCATGAAACTTGAGTCTTCCAATCAGCCAATGGTGAAGATTTAGTGATTCTAGCTTGCACCATTTTTGGCTTATCCACCCATGTGACAGACGGACAGACAGACAGACATACAGAATTGCGATGGCTAAGACGTGCTACAGCAGTAGCTGCTGTCGCACGTAAAAACACGAGACCACGAGGAAAGCCCGTCAGGTGGCTCAGATCTCTAACTTTATAGCCATGCATTACACTAACATCTCTTGTAGCATACTTGTTCTATTCTTGGCTTACGCTGATGTTTAATTGTTTTTCTTGATAATAGCTTGCGGTGGCACTCTAATATTTTTCGATCTCTTGCAGATTAACTGGAAGTATTTCTTTTTGTGCATGCAATAAGTAAGTGAAGTAAGCAAGTAGGTGTGCTTATAGCTAACTACATTTCAGTGAAAAAAGTCACAATGTGCCACATCCTCAAACGGACAAGAACGTCTTCAGTAATCGCTTGAAATGTTCAAAACTGGTGTTCCATAAATTTAGACTGGCAGATTGTTCTGCATTGTTGCTCTAGCTGCTGTGAAGCTGCTGTCACCAATCTAGCTTGTACGAGGGTTGTTCAAAAAGTTTGTAGATCAACATAGTTAGGCAAATGATATTCAGATCATATTTTGTCACTTTTCAACAAATTCTTTTGCAAGTAAAATGCACTTGGTCCAGCGTTTCTCCAAAGCTCGGATTCCACTGTAGAAAGAATTGTGACCTTGGTCTTCCAGCCAGCAGCAATCCAAATTACGAGGGCATTCAACAAGTTTGTAGTCTGATATAGATGGACAGTATAAATGTCAATGACATTGTGTTACTGGTTAGTACCATTTAGCACTGCAGTGTTGCACAACTTATTATTGGGCTATAATTAGACATCATGAAAGGAGACACATTTGCTGACGATGGGGACGTAGTCTGGAAGGCAAATTGGGGGCTGGAAGACCATCATCAAAAGTTGTTCTACAACGAAATCCCAGTGTTGGGGAAACATTGGACTAAATGCATTTTAGTTGCAGAAAGGTATGCTAAAAATAGCAAAATATGATGCATATTTTTTTTGCGTAACTGTATTGGTCTACGAACTTTTTAAATGACCTTCGTATAGTAGTGATAGTCTTATCTGCAGTGCTTGATGTTACTGCGTGGATGCGACTGATATGTTGGTGGGTGTGACTGTAGATTCAGTTTCCAGATGGTTCGACATTGTCAACAGAGCGAGACAAGGTGTGGGCTGAGTATGAAAAGTTGCCGTCTGCTGTTGCTTCTCGACTAGTCTCTTGTCCTCGCACTCGCACTGTTAGTATTTCTGTCTCGTACGTACATGTACTCCGACCAGTACAAGCAAGGCTCATAGTGTGGCTGCTAGTAACTTCGTGTTGTTTTATTTTTTGGTCATTTTTCGCTGGTTTGTCAAGTTGCCAGCTATTTTTTTGCTAAAATATTGAATGTAATGTATTTTGCTAACAAAAATATGCATTATGCAACTTTCAACAGTATTGTCTGCGATGGTCATTCTTACTACCAAATTAATACGAAACTGATGTAAAAATCAACTGTTACTGCATAACCAGAAAATTTAATGCCAAATTGGAAGAAAAATGCCAAAAAGTGCCAAACTTCCAAACTACCGGTATTAAATTTTTTACCAAGTTTTATTAAAATGCCAAATTTGGCTTATATTGAAATGCCATTTGATGATCCTTCATGCGTCGATGCAAAGCAACATGAAGTAACTGTTTGTATCCACTGAAATGCCAGGGTGTACTTCTTATATAAGTAGTTTCCTATATCTGTGACTTCGCAAAATGACTTCAGCCAATAAACAGATGCAGGATTTGGCATTCATATTGGCATTCATATTGGCATATGATATACAGGATGATGCATGAAAAAGTGAAACATAACATGACCACTTTTTCCTCAATGATCAAGGCTAATCGTTTCCAAAAATGTCAGATTGTTCAGTCTACGATAAGTACGTCCTCTTGTCAGACACGTTTTATGCAGCACTCTGTATTTTCAATGTAATTGTTGTCTAGTACCTTCTGGATGTTGGCTGTGTTATAATGACTTCCTGTTTACTCCGTGCATGGAGCACGTGAAAACGTTTGCAAACTGTGTGAATATTTAGCTACCGTAATTAATATAATGTTTGTGTGCATGTGTATGTAATTAGTTTATTTTTGTATTTTGGGTTATTTGCATTGCTTTGGTTGATCTTTTGCTGATTATGTTTGTTGTCAGTACGAGTGTGAGTGATGCCTGGAGTGGCCATCTCCAAAATGACCTACATAATGTATTGAGCTGGACTTAAAACTGTACTCACTCACTCACACACTGTGGATAGTTTTTAGCTATGAACTGTATAGCAGCCAGTGAATGCTGATTGTACTTGCAGTTTGTACTCTGTACTGTGAGTACTCTTTGTACAATCTGAAGCCACAGACACTGAGTACGAGGGGCATTCACTAAGTTCCAGGACTACGTCCTTAATACAATGACAGTAAATCGCATGTGTTGACAGTTATGTTACTTTGCAACATATTCTCCCTACAGTTCACAACAGTGTTCCTATTGTTCTACAAGTCGGCTGGAACCCTCAGCATTAAGTTTTTTTATTGGCACCTGTAGAAATTTTCGGACAAAACACTGTAGAACATCTTCATCATTTTAAACTAAATGTCTCCAAGTGATTTGCTCTGAGGTTCAAACAAATGAAAATTTTTTGCAGCTAAGTCTGGGCTGTATGGCAAATGCTGTAGCAGTTCCCAGCCCATCTTTTCAATTTTCTTAACTGTAATGGGCCAATTGCACGGTGTGGCACTGCCATTTTAAAAAATGACACTTTTCTGCAGCATACCTGGTCAATTGCTGCGAATTGTTGATCGTAATCAATCAGACAATAATGCCTGGTAATATTGTTCATTTACAATATGTCTTTCAAGCAAAAAAAAGTCTGCAAGAACAACGCTTTAAGTAAACCAAAAATGCTTTGTCTACAGCTCACTGTTTTGCCATAAGCAGTGCTCCAACACTGACATCATCACTAGGTGACTAATGATCGCTGCAAAAGTGGGCGAGGTATTCAAATACTTGCAAATGTGATAAAGTGTCACTGCTAATTGCTATGAATAATCTACAATAGATTTCTACACCTTCTGTGACTAGAAAATTTTATGATTATTCTCTAGTCTAATTCTCTAAACAAACGTCAGCATCCATCATTTATATCTTAATAATAATGACGTCACAACGTGACGTCGTAAATGGGATCATGGTATGTTATGTACAATAGTGGCAGTACAACTTCATAATAGTTTTGGTTTTCAGCTGTCACTGTGTGCTTACTGAGAAGAACAGTCTGGAACTTATTGAATGCCCCTTGTACAAGCTGTTTGTATCAATGCGGTGATTAGGTTGGTGGCTTGGCATAGCGGTTACGCGTTTCATCCAATCAACGAAGTTACTCTATGCTGGGCCGGGTTAGTACTTTGATGGGTGACTGCCTGCGGGCAGATAAACCATCTCGGTATGTAACCAGCTGCCTAGGTCAACTCAGTTTTCCATCCCGCCGGGATAGGTAAATCAAGTACCAGCCTCTCTGGCTGGGGTTAAGGTGGGGTGCGTTCATTTGTGTCGAGTGGCAGGTAACACTGTGACCCCATACGGCGGGTGACGCTCCGTAGCTCTGAGATAGGTTTCCTATGAAGAGCTATATAGCATTTAGTAGCAGTATTAGTACTTGTACTGATTGTACAATCTCAAATGATATGTGTCAGCCAGTGAATGTACATGTAATTTGTATTTGTACTGTAAATACAGTTGTTTGTCCTGCATGTACTGACAGTCTGAAGCAACAGATGCAAAGTACAAGCCGTTTGTGTCGACAAGTTCTCCCATGGCAGCAACATCTCGCAAGCGCCAGAGGAAGCAACAGCAGTACGTCAGAGACGAGAGCTTTTCCATGCCATCTGACCACACTTAAGTTGATAGCTTCAAAGTATCACACAGGCTGGGTAGTTTGCAGTTCTATCAGTCCAGTGCATCTGATTGTTGCTTTTCTTATCTGTGTGTAAAAATCCTAGAATCCTTCCTGAACTGTAAGGTCCATGGCGCTGATCTTCTTTATCTCCGTCAGACACCAGCTCTGTAGCTCCGCATATCGGCGCTATATAAATATGATTCGGCTAGTGCATTGTATTGTGTGTCTCTACATCCCAGCTTTCACCAGCACTCATCGTTGAGTTTGCCTGGGTTCTCATGTGTACAGTGTACATTTGTTTTTGTTAAGTTGCTATTGTTGCCCAGTGTAGTTCCTTTGTTTTGAGTCACATAGTGTGCCATTGAATTTTTAAAAAAAGTTAATTCTGTTACGCTGTTGTGCATCCATCCTAATAGGCCGTGATATACTTCCGGCTCTTCTGTCCAGCAGTCCATGCCTTATGAAAAGAACAATGATGTGAACGTTTCGCAGGGCAGGCATAACTGATGTGGAAAAAGTCTCGTGCGGATGATGATTAGGGTTAGGGTTTTCTCATCCCTTAGTTGGATGGCTGCGCAATATGTCTGCACTGGGCTGACATACGAGGAGCATTCAAAAAGTTCGTAGACTGGCACAGGTAACCAAAAGAGATGCATCATATTTTGCTGCTTGTTAACGTACTTTTCTGCAACTAAGATGCACTTGGTCCAATGTCTCCCCAACGCTCGGGTTTTGTTGTATAACTTTTGACGTTGGTCTTTCAGCCATCAATTTGCCCTGCGGACTACGTCCCTGTCGTCAGCAAATGTGGCTCTTTTTATTTCAGTAATGAGTTATGCAGTATTGCAGTAACACAGTATCATTGACATTTATGCTGTCTATCATTTGCTGACGACACTACAAACTTGCGAAATGCCCCTCGTAATTTGCATGGCAAATTGATGGCCTGAAGACCAAGGTCATAATTTTTTCTACAGTGGAATCAGAGCTTTGAAGAAATACTGGACCAAGTGCATTTTAGACTATGTTGAAAAGTGGCAAAATATAATCTGAATATCTTTTGCCTAACTTTATCAGTCTCTGAACTTTTTGAATGACCCTCACATTTACAGTTGAATATACAGTTTGTTAGCGTGTACTTAAGGGCTACAGAATACTCTGCATAATCAGGGTACACACTGATAAGAGTAATTTTTAGTTAACTTTTGTTTGACTAGTATTTGTTTTTGTAGTTGATGTGACATTTGTTTGTACAGGCATAGCCAAGGGGGTGTTCGATTGGTTCGATCAAACCTCCTGTCAGCTGGAACCATGAAACGTTACACAGAATATAATCAAAACGTGACCCTGGATGCAATTTTTGAGATTGAAATGCACCAAAATGCATGTGTGGTCGGGGCTTTCTTTGCTAGAGAGCTTACAGCAATTCCCCAGATCCCCTAGATGCATTAATGGAGGGCCACATAAGGCCCAAAGGTGTAGTTGAACCAGTGAACCACCCTGTGTATAAGTCTGGCTACGGGGGTGCGTGTGTGTTTAAATCTCGTCTGCCTGAGGCAGTTGTCAATGTATTCTGTGAGTTCGTCGTGTATGGCTAGCATCAGATGCTGCTTGCTGGGGTTCTAGACCATTGCTTTTGCATATTTATTGCCACAGCAGCACTCTAAGCTGTTTTCTAAACCATTATCACTATCAGTATTATGCCTTGGAACAATCGCCAAAGGAAGGTTAATATTTTTGTCTATCAGGCTGCTGGATTACCGAGTACTTCGAAAGTTGTGAACCCATTTTTGACAACATTTTGCACCATCATTTGGCCAAAAAAACGAGTCCTGTAGGTATCTCATGACCACTTCTTTATTTTGCTCCAATTTTCATTCCTGTACTGTCTAGTTTCTATTTAATAATTACCTTATAAAGTCTAGCATTACACTGTTACTGAGTTTCCTGAATTCGTGATCATGTTGCAGCATCTGCTCACCATGTTTTCAATCTGACTGCAGTCCACTGGCAGACTCTGTATACCATCTGATATGAACTGGTGCTTACGATGGTGAGAACATTTTGGACAAATCTTAGAAGCTGTACCCACTGTATAAATAGAATTCTTATACTGTTGATTGTTCCACTGATTTAGGTATCAAGGAAGTGACTGGTAGGCAGTTATGAGAGATAGGACAAGATGCCGAATGAAATCGGGACTGCACCAGATATTTCTTTTTTTTACCCAGATCACAGTAAATACTGAATAGTCAGTGTAGCTTGTTGATGAATGGCATTTTTCAGTTTTTTTTCAGTGTACAATCAGTTGTTGTTCATATCTGCACCTTTTTTGTTTAACAAAATCCAGTTTTTCTTGTAGCTTGAAGACTGCTATGAGATTTTCAGACGTTGTTACTTGCTGTATTGAGTGGTTGTTTTGTTAGTTATGTTATGGTTATTTC
>Ga0209367_1006253_pt1 | contig 16500 bp, 4 predicted proteins | sample WorMetLIZISLAND2_FD_187412 | JGI IMG/M metagenome (GOLD analysis project Ga0209367, IMG submission 187412) | Marine gutless worms symbiont microbial communities from Max Planck institute for Marine Microbiology, Germany - Olavius geniculatus... ... | reverse complement strand
CCGCCCATTTTCCGTTTTCTCCCATTTTCCTTCCCCTTTCTTTCTCTTTTCCATCCCTCCTTCTCTTTTGTTTTTCCCCTCCCGCTTTCCTCTTTCTCGTCTGCCTCCCTTTAGAAGTAGGACCCCTTGATCTAGCTAGGTGTTCTGGGGAGCGCTGTAAGCTCCCCTAGCGGGGTCTGGGGCAGAGCCCCAGCCGAAATCGAATTTGGTGTATTTTAACGTTTGAAATATGACATTTGGTGGCAACAAATTTTAATTATTTTCCATATAATTAACTGACCAAATTTAGTGCAGTTTAAACAATATAGGGGCAAACAACAGTGGCGTGGCACCAAAACTTTAAAATTAGGCTAGGCTGTAGCCAAAAATTTTGCTCCCGAGGGATTGACCTTTTTCTCCCTTTCGGGCCTTTCCCCCTTTCTCTTTTTCCTTTACTCTTGCTTTTTTCCTTCCCTCCTGTCTCCCTTTTCTCCTTCCCCTCTTCTTCCTTGTGTTAGAAGTAGGACCCTTCTAATGCATCTAGAGTGTCTGGGGGAGCGATGCGAGCTCCCCCAGCGGGGTCGAGGGCGGAGCCCCAGCTGAAATCAAACTTAGTGCATTTTAGCATTAAAATATGACATCTGGTCACAACAATTTTAATTATTTTCCTCAGAATCAACTGACCAAATTTACTGTATGCAGTTAAAATAATAAAAGCAAATAAGGGCGGCAGAACAAATTTAAAAGTAGGCATAGGCCTACAAACAATATGCGAGCGCAGCGAGCCGAAATTTTTAAAAAACTGTTGTACGCAGAATTGTCACATTAAAATTAAAAACTCCGTGGGGCGGTTGAACCCGCTAACCACTCCCCCCTTAAATACAGCTTTAAAGTAGGGGCTAAAAGTAATCTGCAAACGAAGCCAGCAGAAAAAAATTGGGCTGTTGTATGCAAAATTGTCGCATTCTGTGTTATGCGTTTCTAAGAAATCTGCCACCAAAAAATATTCCCCTCAGTTTTCAATTTTTTACTTTCCCCCAACTTTTTCCAGGAGGCATTTGCCTCCATCTGTCAATGGAGTGGACGCCCCTGCACTATTGTAGTTACAAAATGGTCGAACATAATGTGGGCAGCCAGTGGCGGGGCGACTGAAAATGCACGACATAAAAATTCGGCACAAAGAAAATTGCAGGGGGTAAAAATGCAGGACTGGAAACCGCAGCACAAGAAATGCAGGGCTGGAAAATGCGAGACAAGTCAGTATGGAAAGCCAGCAGACACCTGAGCATAAAAGCAATGACCAATCTCATTCTGAGCAGCGTCAGCTTGGCAATTTTTCTCGCGCGTTTGGGTAATCGTAGTGTGCATGCTGTTGAAACAAAAATGTAAAAAGTTAGTTTAAAAACACAGCCAATTATTGCTAGGCTCAGATAATTCACTTGTGTGCTACAACAGAGCCGTATTAAAATCTGATGTAATACGTTCATTTTCTTCTTTTCCTACAAACGCTAGCCAACTTATTCCCGGCTAAAGCACGCAAATTCATAAGATCTTATGGTGGGAATTCTTTTTGCCTGGTTGCCTGTGATAAAATCAAAGTATTTGTACCGCTCGAAAAAAATAACATTAGACCTAACATTTATCGCGTTTATGTACTTTGACCAACGTAAAAGTTACACCGAGAGAAAACTGCAGATCGCCGACAAGCTTGGCTGATCCATCAGAACCCACCGACTCGCAAAAGTTATTTGACATACGGCGTTCCATACTTTTCTTTGTGCCACATTTTTATGTCATGCATTTTCGTGTTGTGCTTTTTTTGCTTCCCCCATTGGCGTCGTGGGTTAAAAAAAGTAAACAGGGCAAAAAGTTGCAAATTTCCGACAGAATTCTGACACAACAACAGCAAATTTTGACAGAGCAGATTATGAATGCTCAAAATTTCAATTTTGCCTCTACATTTCCCCAAGATGGAGACTTTCGGCCCCAAATTTTGCGTTTTTGGCCAAAAATTTTCAAAAAAGAAGATTTTTTGACAATTTTCGGACAATCAAAAAATTCAGGGTGGGAGCAATTTGTCCTTCCTGTCCTCCCCCCTGGCCACGATGCCATTGCATTCAGTCTACTGAGATTCATGTCTAGCGTAAAAGAGTAATAAGATCGTGAATGATGCGGGAACAGCTGAGTTCTACAACAGCAGAGTGATTGTCAGTATTCAATGTCACAGTCTGCTCCGACTGGTTGGTGCTGTTAAGACGATTATAGGCATCCCTCAGTCGTCGGAGCACCTGACCTGTCTTCAGCAAACCTTTCGCCTTGTGGTTATTATAGGCCAGTGCCAGCAATGCTGAACATGCAATTGTCTGACCGGAGCCCTGCGTGAAGTCCACGTGTTGTAACAGCAATGGCAACAGCTTGTCATTAGCCAGCAACTTTGGCTTATTGGCGGCGTGGAAGCAGAGATTTCGTAGAATCAGCAGAGCTTGAACCTGGTGAGTTTCGCTGGCTACTGCCGAGGAAGCGTAGTCAATGAGCAACGACAGAGAATCGTCGATCTTCAGTATCATTGTCTGTCCGTCGGTAGAGAACGATAGATTGACAAACAGCGACAGCCACAATCCGTCCAACTGTCCTGCACCGGTCTTCGACTTCTTCGTCCTGTGGGGACTCAATGCTGAGAAACCATGCAGGAAGTTGCTCTTCCACATCACCCCGCGGCACTCCGGCGACAAACTGAGGTTAGCTGCCAACTGGAACGCCGGCCGTACCACACTTGGTCCCGAGCTACCAGCGTCAACGACTGGAGGTGGACAGAGGTTTGACGTCTCCTTCTGTATCAGTCGGATGACGCAGTGACACAGACTGTTGTTGGTGCTATGCTTGTTGCCTAGCGACAACGACGTTGTTGAGTTTGGCAACAGGGCACCGTTGGCCGTTGTACAAGCTAACAAGCTGCACGCTGGTGGACAGTGCGCAGTGTAGGCAGACAACAGAGCAAGCGTCGACGACATCAGCGCAGGATTGGTGAGAGACCAACACCAGACTGAATGCACAAGATTGGCCAGAGACAACTTGCTAGCACAGCCCTTCACTTCCTCACAGTCAAAGAGAAAGTTCCGCAGCAAGTCAAACGTCATTATCAGCTCGGTGACGTACGGATTCACCTTCTTCTTGCCGGAAGCAGGAAGCTTGCAGAGATCAAGAGCATCCATGCTGAGACTGTTATGAAGATGTCTGATGTGCTCGCACAAGCTTTCCAACAAACCCACCTCCAGTGCAGTAGTCTTTGCAGTAGTACTGATGGCAAGTAACGACTTGAGTGCATTGATGACGGTTGCTTTCATTGCAAAGAACTGCTGGTGAGGTTTGAGAAGAACAGTGTCCAGACATTTCACCAGAGCTCGACACAGCGTCGATCCACTCGAAAGTCCTCCACAGCTGCTTGAACTTGGTCCCTCTCCCGTCACCATCTCTACACTGTTCCTACTGCCATTCTTCTCATTACCACCAGTATCATCCAGGCAATCTGAGATGCACAGGAAAACAAGATCACGATGATGGTGACTTTGAACCATGCTGATCTTGAACTTGACCTCCTCGGTACAGAGCAGAGCTATGAAGTTCAACGTGCTGAAGTAAAGCTCCAATTCCACGTATGACTTGTCCTGAAACACATGCAGCAGGCGACCTGAGACGATTTTCCAGTAACCGACGAGTGACGAAGTGATCGCAATGTAAGTGTCCTGACCAGCCGTCTGTAGTAGGCTGGTCATCATGTCAAAGATGCTTTGCCATAGCAACACACAGCACACTGATGATGATGACGTATTATCACGCTGCCATGCGACGGCTAGTAGTGTTATGATGCTACTAATGGTGGTCTGTTGATCAAAAAGAGTTCGTCGACACTCCACATCCGTGACAGCGACAGCTGACAACAGCGAAACAATGTGACGATACATGTCAACGATGTCACGGTACATCAGCAGCTCACGGTTTCCAGACAACTGTCTCATCGGAGCAGTTACTGTCTCATGAGAATACCCTTCCACTGTCTGCATTAGCACCTGGAGTACAGAGTGGTTTCGCAATGCCACTGAGACATCCTGGGGAGCAAGTGCGAGCAGGTTTGACAACAGAGAACATACGGCTGATACCAGGCGTGGTGTAACCACACCGAGATGTGATAATGAGTGGACTGAATCATCATCAGCTGCAGCATCACTGTCGAAAGCCATGGAAGATTGACCAGACACACACCCAGCTCCTCCAGTTATTACTGTGGCGGCAGCAGTTGCATTGTCACCATTATGACCTTCACCAGTGACATGCCGACGTCTCACCGTGTCATTCTCAAGACCGTTGTGTCCTTGACCCAGTAACGATGAGGACATTTGATGTCCTGCCCAGCTGTCCGCCTGCTGTGTAGAGTTGGACAAGTCAACCAGTAAACCTGTATCGACACTGCATGGGGTCCTAGACACGGCAGTCGTCATTGTATTCAGTGACGAAGAGACGACACTGTTGACAGAGCAACCACGTTTCAGTGATGGGACTGGGTACATAGTGGGCTGTAGACTCAATGACAAGATAAGACGATGAATGTTAGTGAAAAACTTAAGATGTTCGAGCAGCACTAAGAGAGCTGGCAAACCGACTAGTGACACCTGAGTCTCTTCATTGCGTACGACAGGTCCCTGCCACATGACTGTATCTAACGGCTGCTGCGTGTCAGTGTTAGTGTTGCTGGGCAATGACTGTGATGTCAAATTCACCAGCAGCAATGCTGCCTGCTCTCTAACAGCACTGCATTCAGTGGCATCAAATAAAAGACCGAATGCCGCACCCCAGATTCCACCGGGAACGTTGTGGCACTGCGTTGCCATGGTGATACGACCTGCCTCCGTAGCAGTCAGAGCCGATGCTATGCTGACTCCAGCCACACGGACCTCAACGTCACGATAGATCCACAGTGGAAACAACCAGTGAAGGCCGGACTGACCAACCAAATCTGCTGCGATCGACTTGCCAAACAGCCAGTTACGAGGCCACTCCTGACTGCGAAGACTCATAGCCATCTCACGTGCGAGATGTCTCAGACATACAGACGCACAGCGAGTGATGCCCCGACCCATATACGACATCAGTAGCCCACCGCGACCCGCGTGAAATGCAGACACGACCTCCAGCAGCGTCTGCAGCATCTCAAGACACAGCGTCAGGCAATCGGCTGAACAGCAGCTCAGAGACCAACCTCGTCTAGAAGTGGCGTGCATCAGTGCAAGCAGAGTGAGTTCCAGTGAGGGCAGATTGTAAGACTGGACAGACTCGACACGGTTGATCTTTGTGAACACACAGCGGACCAGGTCACCGTTAACACAATGAACATCATCAACACTTCCCACTGATGACGACACATCCCCGGCACCATCACGTCTGAGCAATGGCTCTGTTAGTTCGTAAGGACATCGGCTGATAAAAAGCCGAACAAACTGCAGTAGATCATGACCCGATTCTCCGGTAGCCTGGGTACCACTGCTGCTGCTATGTTGTCTATCATTGCTCTCAGCCGATTGGTCAGTTCTGGTCAGCAGATGGTACAGTGCACCACTGCTATTCAGCAACATTTCTCCTATCCAACCATACACATCATTCATTGCAGAGCAGTTTTTGTCTGATGACTTAGTATCAGCTGAGCAGCGTTTAACAACTATGGCAAGGAATTTCACAATGTCTAGGACCAGCTGCTCATCAGCACCTGTAGAGGGCGCTACTGTCAGAAATCTAGCAACAGCTGATTTCCACGGTAGACTGTTTAACTGCTGTAAAACAGCTGTCATGACAGGAGCGGTGACGACCAGATACCATCTTAACCAACATAGAGCTTTGGACACTGCTGCATGCGATGTTGCATTGTTCACACCATAGATACACTGCCGCAGAGCATAGGGAAGATGTGTTGTTGACATTATCAACTCATCCATTGAAGACAACGACATTCGCTTGTTATATCGCTCAGCTGAAGTGTTCCTATTAGCGACTGCCTCTTCAATCCCATCATGCCATGCTACGTTCCATGCGATCCTCAGAGCCTCTGCTGGCAAGCCACTGAGCATCAAAGACTCTAATTGATCATCACGGGACTTGCTCGACCACGGACTGCAAGTATGATGAGTTGCAGTAACAAACGGCAGACGGTACCTCTGTGTAATGCATGCTGGTAGGCTGAATAATACCTGCTCTGGTTGCAGAATTCTGCTGCTGCCTGTCTTCCATTCTTGCAGAGTTTGCATCTCATCAAATAGAAGCAGAGCAAACACCTCTGAAAGATCATGTCTTAACTCTTCGTCCTTCTCATATATCAGTCCGCATCTGAAGAGTGTAAAGTAGAGGTCAGTCTGATGAGCCAGACGATGACGCAGTGAACTATCCCTTTCTGTCAGTCTGTGTATCAGCTTTATCAGCGCAGGTATCAGCATCAACAGCGAAGGTTTCTGCTGGCTGGGAGAAGTTTCAGGAATTCTGACAGCAGAATGGAGCAAATACAGCACTGAGCTGACTCCACCGAGTTCACTGAATACAGAATGTAGGCTCACATCAGCCAGGACAACGGCTAGCTGTTCAGCTGCAGAACGTCTGACACTGATCTCCACCAAGTCTGAGATAAATATATCATAGACCTTCTTCACCTCAGATGCCTGGCAGGCAGATGGAAAGCTATCAGTAGTGAGAGTTCGCGGAGGTGTGACGACGAAAAAGTCACGCACTCGACGTAGGTCGATTTCAGCAAGTGGAGGAAGTTTACAGGAGCCAGAGTCTTCCAATGCTAACAGCTTCACTGACCTCTCTGCACCACACTCACGCACATCTGCGCTGGAATGAAACAAAAGCCGCAGAGAGCCACGAAGACGTTCCAGCAGTGGTAAAGTGCCGGTGTCGATACGTGGATCAGTCTCCAGGAGTCCAATAATACACCGACCGAGTGATGACGATGAGGAATCACACACACTCTGAATGACAGCATGCACCGCACAGACAGCTTCTAGCAGCTGCTGCCAGCTGCCAGCTGCCATCAGCAACTGACTATGAAGTAAGCACAGCAACGTCTTCTCCGTTAAGTCACGAATCTCATCGGTGTCAGCCATTCCAAAACAGCAGAGTTGATAGAGAACTTGAGCATCCACAACGAAAATAGCTGCTTGAGTTGATGAAGATGTCGGCTGCTCAGCAACTAGCTGTATGCCAAGAGCATCCTTGATGATATTGTACATTGTATGATAAGTTCTGGTCCGCACTGCCTCAACATCATGTGACAGCACAGTTAGAAGGATTTCACGACTTTGTTCTAATGACCTCATACCTGCACTTGACTTACGACATACAGAAGATGCCAGTGTGACAAAGGCATCAACAACGTCAAGACAGCAGTGGTACTGCAGACTGGGCAAAGAATCCTCGGCAAGTTGTAACAATGACACATAGTTATCATCTGTCAACTGCTGGATGGCTGTCAGGAACTGACAGGTGCTTGCCTGTGATTGACAGATGACACTGAGTTCATCATAAACAGCTGATGACCGTTCATCTAACAGCTTAGCTAATTCGTAGCTCTTTGATGCAAGCGCTGGGAACTCAATGGCAAATGTATGATCGAAACAGAATGTCAGAAGCACTGCCGAAAACTCCCTTGGAACTGCTGCCAACACCAAATTTCTCGGCACAAGAGCATCGAGAAGTTCAACTGTGAAAATAGCAAGACCCATGAACACAATTCTACGTCGTTCCAGCTCTATGCTTGGTGTACTTTGAGACAAGTTGCTGTGATGATGTGCGTAAACTGCTTTACCGACTGCTTCAAGAACTTCATGAAAGCTCTCTATCAGTTCGTGAGCCGTGGCACTGGTGTCTTGCCATAATGCTGATGGAATGAGTGAGTCCGTGAGCACAGCTGTAACCTGGTGAACCAGTTCAAAACACTGCATCGACAACTCCTCATCAAGAACAACTGTGCTGTGCATGCATCGAACAACATTTTCCAGGACACGGAAACAAAACTGTGGAAGAGTCCACTGGACAAACTGTAATGAGAAGACATCATCGACGTCTGTCTGTTCTATCATGTCCATGTTAGCTGCCGTAGACAGATGACCCTGCAAGCTCTGAGTGTCTGAAGAACTGGCAGTGGTATCAACATCTTGACCATCTCCACGACGTCTTCCCTGAGCTATGAATGGCACATCAACAGAACTGCTGAATGACTGAGTCGCAGTAGTCAACGTTGATGTGTCTGCACTTGTAGCTGTAGTCAGTTGTTTGGCAGTGTAAAACGAAGGGTCTCGATGGAACTTCATGCGAGCAATAAGACTAGTGGTGAGGTTGTTGAGAGTGTATATAGCAGAGAGTAATACATTGCTGGCAGTTGACTCATTCACCAGTAACAACAGATTCTTGACGATGCTGGGACGCTGCAGAAACACTTCCGCTGGAAAGTCCTGGAAAACAACATCGGTGAGAAACTCACATGCACTCACGACCATAGATACTTCACGACTACACACCGAGTCATTTGTGGAAGATAGAACATGCTGATCGGTTGGTGTCAATGCGACCCAAGGAAACGCAGCAAACTTGATAAACTTTGCTGCTGTTGTAACTGTAACAGAATCATGTCCAGCTGAGTGTTGTCCCTCACCAGCAAAATACCCAGCACCACCGCCATGCTGGGAACCACTGGTGACATGTTGATGGTAGGTTGTAGTGCCATGCTGAGTACTGATGTACTGGTGAGATAGGTTGGTCAGTAGGGAACAGTTACTAAAAGTGTTAGCATCATCAATGACATACACCGAGTCAGTGGTTATATGTTGATGATAAATACACTCATTCTGACCACCACCACCATAACTGCCATCAGCAGCAGCAGCATCAGCAACAGCTGTGAGTGTCGTTGGCAGATGAAACAAATTATCAAGGATAGAGTCAATAGTGTGATGAAGTGTAGGGTCCACGTTCGGTCGTAGCTGAGACAGAAATTCCACAGCTCCGATGTCTACATAGATCTGAGCTGCTGACGAGTGCTTAGTGAGTCGGAGAATCAGATCCAAGACCTTATCATGCAGAATAGACGATGGAAAATTGAACCACTCGAGCAGCCTGATGTGCAGATGCTTCTCCTGCAAAAGATCTGACTCGCTGAGCAGTCTATGGTCAAGCTTGGAGATTATGTTTTGCAGTGACCTACAGATACATATGCATTACACAATAGAATGGCAATGATAATTCATCATATAAATAAAAAAGTAGCAATGTTCAACAATACCTACGTTGTAATTTAGATCATACCACCACAGGGGCAGCAGCAGGCTCTGAAAAAGTGCTACATCACCAACGACAAGATTGGACATAACAAGCTTAAAAGTGCTAAGGCCACAGTCATTGTAGCCATACGAGTGTCACGGCAACTTAGTTAGGATAATCAATTTCAACTGGAAAAAACTAATCACAATCTGCAGCTGTTGTAGTCAACACTAATCCAACAAAGGCCGAACAAAATTAATTTAATCAATATAATGATCAACATTATAGACACAAAAACGTACAACTACACAAATTATCACAACACATGTATCTGGTTCGATAAAATTAGTGGGGAGGGAATGGATCAGCAGTGAGTATTTAAACAGTCAAGTAAAATGCAAGGTGCATTTACAGCAAGGAAATAACACTAATTCTAAACCTACGGCTGGAAATTAGACCAGCAGGAACTCTTCAACCTTGCAATCTGTCATTCCCCGCAAACTTAGCCGGCGGTGACAGCGGATAGTTCAATAGCAATAGCAACTAAATAGTAGTAAAGTTGATGACACATTGGCCAGAAACAGGCGCCTGTTGTCTGGCACCATGACGCACATAGCCGGCAAATGCTACCGACAGAAAAAAACCAAAGATGTATTCCAATTTTACAGAAATTTGGTTTCTTTCTAGCTGACGGTGACACTGACAATAACACCAAGCCTAACCGGTGCCAGTTTCTGGCACCAGAAAAATCTGGCACCAGAAAAGTATGACAGACTGACCAGTTTCTAGTACCAGTTGACTGGTACCAGAAATAGGCACCTGAAACTGGCCACTCCAACGAAAGTTTTATAAGTGGAACTTTCGTCCTTGGGAACTTTCGTTCCCTGGAACGTTCGTTCCCAAGAACTTTTATCCTTTGGAACTTTCATTCCCAAAAGTAAAATTAGCATGGAACTTTCGTTCCTTGACATTGATAATTACTGAACTCCTTATCCTTACATAGTGTTTATATTTCAGCGAAAAAAGCTCCAATTTTGTGTCACTTGCTATAGACATATATAGCTAGAGTTTCAACAGAATATAATAATAACAAGGAAGCACAAACGCACATTTCCCTACCGCAGGCCCATCTATTCAACTCCAAATTTGAAAATGTTTCCCTTGCACTGCATCTCCAACATTTTGTACGCAGACAGCATTGACACAGAACTAATTATCCGTGCAAAAAGTTTTCCTCTATGATCCAATGCTTATCCACAATACATCCGTTACGGACAGACAGACGGAGGGATGAGAGACAGACGACAATGGTACCATCGACACCTACAGCATAGCTGTCACTAAAAAAGCACGTCAAAAATTGTGTACAATATAGGCTTATAGTTATAATAATCAGTGTTAGGGAACAAAAGTTCCAATAAACGAAAGTTCCAACTATGGAACTTTCGTTGCCGGCCACGAAAGTTCTCGGGTACGAAAGTTCCAGTTAGGGTAGCACTAACTGCTGAATCGGCTGAATCAGTGCCTTATCTGTCTAGTTTCAAACAAACAAATAATAGGAAAATTACAGCCAGCATTCACAGATCAAGTCATTACCCCAACATAACCCTCTCAACTTTGGATGACGTCTTTTCTGCCCATTTTTGCTTGCACTGATGTGGCTTCTTTCCACCACCTAGAGTGCTAGGCACAGTAATACCACCATCGAACGCAGTTGAAACTGACTGACCTAATTTAAAACACGCTGCAACTGCCTTGCCGCATAAAACAAAATCACCAACACCGCACATTGCCCTGTCGGCTTCTGTGTACTGAGATTCCACTAACTGGCGCAGAGTGTCAATGAGAACGGGAAGCTGTTGCGGGCGCCAATCAACAGCTTGCTTCAGGACATGATTTATGCTTTCACAGTTGTTATTTATCCAGCAACTGTTGCCAGACGTTACGTTTTGTCGCACTAGTGGAAAAATTCTGCGTAGAACATAGTCAGAGAAAGCAGTAGGCGCATTTAATAACTCTTTTGATTTGCTCCATCGGCGCCGATTCAGCAATTAGTGTTACCGTCCAGTTACCCTAGACACATACCTGACCCGAATCTCCTCAAGACTATGACCAAGTTTGGCAAACAACAGTTTTACACTCATATGTAGTGCTTTATAAACTCTGCTAGCGATTTTGAACTAAATATAAAGGTTCATTTCAAAGTAAAACAAGTTGAAACAACCCACTGTTTACAAACAAGCATAGAACTTTTATTGTGAGTCAGTGAAAATAGAGAACTAGGGATGGGTCAATATATCGGTGATATGTCATGTCCGTACATAGAATCATAGATCGTGAAAATAAATATCAAAATTTTTGATTTAGCGAGAACTGTTTAGTGACTTTTGATTAACGCCATTTGTTTAAAAAATATTAAGTAAATAAATAAGTAAGTACACTAAGTACATATTTTATGCATAAACAAAATTATTATTATTATTATTATTTTATATGACACATCAAATAAGTTACAAAAATTTAAACAAATAGTAATTAAAAACACATTAAAATTTATAAATACAATAATGTTTGAACTTAAAGCCTACTAATACACAAAAGGTTTTTTGTAGTACGATTACGATAGTTGTTTCAAACGTGATACTTTCAAAAACTACTGCTCGTATAAAATTAAAAATAATAGAATAAAAGATACATTATTATATTGTTTTAGTAAGTTAGACAACGCATGATTTACTTACCCATAACTATCAATACCATATCGATACCGGGGATATAGTTTCGAAATTAAAATGTTGATTTTTGACCCATCCCTACTATTTTATAACGTTTCTATGTTGTCATGTAAACAAATACGAATTTCGTCTAATTTCCAAATTATAATTTAGTTGACATATTTACTACCCGTTCTAGATGTCTTATGTAAGTAAAACGTTGGTCATTGTAATGTAGACCAGAATGCAGTTTTAATTTTTTTGTATCATTGCGTTGAGTTTGACGACAGTGACAGAAGAGGTCACACTAGCCGACGTTGGCGGCGGAGTTCAATAGCAATAGCAAGCAATAGCAATGTACACTATTCAGATACCGAATATGACGCTGTGTGACATGGCTAAGGTCACACGAGTAATTCTCGGGTGTTTATATTACTTAACAGAGCTGTTGGCTCTGATCTCGTGTCGCCTGTCAGATGCGTGCGCGATCTCGGTATTTTCATTGACGTTGACCTGACGATGCGTACCCAAGTCACTCAGCCATGTTCAAAGTGTTTTGCTGCCCTTCGACGACTATGAAGCATACGTCGATCTGTGTCAAACGACGTGATGCAGTCGCTCATCGTGGCGCTGGTGTTGTCCAGGCTTGACTACGGCTCCGCAACTCTTGCCGGTCTTCCGAAGCAACTCATGGACAGGCTTCAGTCTGTGCAGAACGCCACTGCACGGCTAATCTTCAAAGCTTGTCATCAGGACCACATTCAGCCGTTTCTGCGCAGATTACACTGGCTTTGGATGCCAGAATGTGTTTCATTCCTGCTGGCAGTGCTAGTGTATTGCTGCCTCCGCGGCTCTGCACCTGCTACCTGGCCTTAGATCTTCAGTGCATGTCACATTTCAATGCACGTTGACGACTGTGCTCTTTGACTACATCAGCACTGGTCGCTCCATGCACTGTGCGTTCTACCATTGGCGACTGCACCTTTCCAGCGACTGCTGCATCGGTCTGGAACAGTTTGCCGGAGCCAGTTCGGTCATCGTCGTCGTTGCAAGTTTTCCGCAGCAGACTGAAAACCGAACTTTTTGCTTGCTCTTACAACTATGACTAAGAACGTCTCATTGTACTGACTACTATTATGTGACTTCACTGTTTAGGCTTATTGCTATGTGTCACTGTAGTCTTAGGACTTAATGCCACGCTAGTTTATTCATCCTTCATCATTATCATCATCATCAACAACAACATGACACTGCTTTTTGCTAGCCACTGATTCCTTATTTTTTATATGTTTTGCATCAAAAAAGGCAATGTGTGAAGTATTATGAGCTGGTTTGTCAAACTACTTTGGCATATCTTGTACACGTGTCTTTTCCATCTGTATAACAGTTACAGCCATAGATGGACTAATGCATGTTGAGGAAAAAGGAAAATAAGCCAATGGCAGATGAGCATAACACAGACAGTTTGTTTATTGCTGCCAGTTGTGTCGATGTAATGTTTGCAGAAGCCTTATAGATGATGAATGTGGCATGGCTGATAAACGTTAGGCTAAATCTATTGTGGCGACATCACACTATGATGCATAGTACACTAATGCAGCGGTAAACAATTTACCTATAAGTTATCTTAGGCCTATGTTGAAAAGTGGTCAAAGTACTAGTAGCTCTGTAGTGCTCGCAAAGAGTTTGTTCCAGACTATGGGAGCAGCAACAGGGAACGAACAAGACAAGAATGCTGTATAGCTGCTGAGGGCTGATACAGTAGATCAGCTGAGGGTGAATGCAAAAATTGCAAATTTGTCGTAGGCTGAAGATGTCAACATCGTCAGATGGCACCATGTAACTTATATTGGCTTCACACGAAGCGTGGCAGAGAACTGCTGGATCGACGGGATCAAAGGGAAGAAAGAGGGAGCATCTGCTGAAACTTAGATTCGTCACTGACTGTAATAGTGTGCGACGATTATTGCCGCTTTAGCATATTCTGCAGGTTAGCACGCGATATTTGCCATGGTAAAAGTGCGCAGTTTGGATAGCGACATTTACCGCCGCATTATTGTATTACGCTTGCTTTGTGTGGCCGCAATAGCACCATGCTAAACATTAACCTATTTGTGTTAAATTGTGCAGGAAGTTGCAGTTGAACTTGATTCAGATGATGAACTACCGTTCATCTCATTCACATCTAGTAAAATGCCTTCAGGGCTGAAGAACAGTGAAGATACTAATGCCACTGAAGAGTTGACTTTGCAGTGCCATGACAGATATAGGACCACAGCTGCACTGTCAGATAACTTAAGAACCTCTTCGGATTCTGCTGGTGTGGTCGTGCTTGATTTGGATTCAAGTGACAACAATGAGTCTTGGAAAGATTGTGGCAGAAGTTTACAAGAACGATGTGGTACTAATACAGTTGACATTAATTTTTCTTCATGTACTGAAAGTTGTGATCTGCAATCAGGTTTAGGTTCGGCCACGGCTTCAGTAACTGATAGTCAGTCATGTTACAGTTCTGTCACTGATGATAGTCCAGCAACTTGGAACAGCTGCGAAACCAGCGAGACACAAACGACTGCCAGTGACATGAACACAAACAGTCAGGCATCTTCAGTCCAGTCAGATGGTAGCAAAAGACGTAAAAGACCTCAAAAGGCAGATGATCCCGAAGCTTTGGTATGTGCTTCCTATTTACTGTCATGAGTGTCGTTTGAAGTATTGTGCCATTTGATGACTGCTATCTTGACAATGCTGCTAACAAAAATTATTGCATTAAGCTTTTTTGTAATTGTACATAGTCAACTGTATTTGTTTTATATCTGCTGAACTCTATGTCTCTTGTTGGTTTCAGCTGAGCATTGAAAACCTAACTCTTTAATATTGCTTTTAACTTTTTTAAGCAAAAATTTTTGTTATTTTACAGTTGCTGTTACTTAGCAGCACTGTAACATACAGCACAGTAACATGACTGATTATATGATTGGGTGCTGGTATGTTTTCTATATTCTATTCGCATGAATAAACGTGAGAATGTTTGTTTGTCATTGGTGTTTGTTATGATTGTTAGGCACGGAAAATTGCCAGACAACAGGAGAAGGAGAAGCGTGAGCAAGAAAAGGAAGAGAAAAAATTGCAGCGGGAAGCTGAAAAGCGTCAGCGCGAGCTGGCGAAGCAGGAAGTGATATTTGAAAAAACAAAAAAGCGACTGATGCAGGAAACCATCCGCAGTGCAAGGCCTGGCGAATGCATGAAGGTACTTTTTCGATATTCGCTGGTGTCTTGACGTTCCATGAAACTTCTTGGGTCTAACGCTTCAGCAATCATTTGTTATGCATAAATGATGTGACTGATTGGAAGTGCAGAATACTAAGTTGGCATTTGTAAACTGAGTTAATACCACAGTTAGTCTGCTAAAAGTCAGAAGTCAGCACATGTTACATGATAAAATTTTTCATGGTTGGTGTGATGATGACACATTGATGTTATATTCTGTTACTCTGTGTGACAATGGTTGGAACTGTTTAGTGAAATAGTTTCACTATCAAATTGTATGTTATGCAATAATGGCACCAAAACATACTCAGAAAACACACCAATCAGTGCAACATTGACTTGTCTGTTGATGAAGCAGCATTCTATCTCAAGTATTGAGTGTATAACTGTTATTAGTTTTAACATATGGTATGACAACTCTGACTTGTTTGTGGTGGAAAGACCTTTTATATGGCATCATGTTTCTACTTAGTAAAAGAATGCAAAGGACTTATCTGTGCTGTAATTATAAAAGCACACTTGATGTAAAGCTTATGTTCATATCTATCTCAGAATTATGAATCAAGGATGCAGTAATTCCAATATTAGTATAAATGTCAAGGTCATTATCATGAAGCATCATTGTTGTGTTGAATCCTACATGTATTCTGTATTTTTTCGCAATAAGTTGCCGAATTTTGTGCATCTCTTTGCAGCACGTTGTTGTTTTGATGGATTCGCGCCTTGTGTCAGAGTCTTGTGGAGCGTCCATACTGACCTGCCTAAACACCAACGGTGTCAGATATGAAGTCGGAGATCAGACACAACCATACATCATTAGTTTCTCCAGGGAAAGGGCAATTGTGAAAGAGTCTGAAGCAAAGAAAGTAAGCCACATTTTTGATACATTAGGCTACAGTTTTGGTGTTTAGTTTTGGTTTTCTTCCAATGGCAGGTCTATAATAATTAGAGCTGTCACAGTTGACGCGTTAATTAACGCGTTAATGCGTTAATAAATTAACGCGCATTAAAAAAATTAACGCGAGTTAAAAAAATTAACGCTCATGCGTAAATTTACAGCAGTAATGCCCCGCTAAAGCATGGCTACACGCGACGATTTCCTCTGACGAGGTTTATAAACCTCGGAAGGCCCGGTCACGTCGGACAACATTTCGGACGAGGAAATTGGTGCGTGTAGCCACGGCGTTACACGTTTAAACTGAAACATTTGCGCAACATCTTCGTTTGTGTCTAATAGGGT
>Ga0209367_1006252_pt1 | contig 16504 bp, 13 predicted proteins | sample WorMetLIZISLAND2_FD_187412 | JGI IMG/M metagenome (GOLD analysis project Ga0209367, IMG submission 187412) | Marine gutless worms symbiont microbial communities from Max Planck institute for Marine Microbiology, Germany - Olavius geniculatus... ... | reverse complement strand
CGTTTTCAGCAAACTTCTTTTTCTTCTTTTTCTTGATAACAGACTCCTGTCAGAGCGCTGATTGCCGTACTAATAACTTGACGCCAAATGTCACTATCTTTAGTCTTTCTTCAGACAGTGTAAAATCCGATCGTTCTCATCATTTTTTCTCAACCAGGTGGTTTTTGGGCGTCCGACCGGTCATGCCCAGTCGAGTCTTAGAACTTCGAACTTCACAGCGAACACCGACTCGTCATTAGCAATCGCTAACAACATTGTCTGTGCTTTAATGCTCATTTCGTTTATTAAAATTTTACCTTTTTGTTTAGGCATTTGTGGGAGGAGGAATGGTAAATCCATTCAATTTATTCGGCCGCCTCAAACGCTTACCGCTTCTGAGTTAGGCCTAGTTGCATGTGCTGCCTGGTAAATTGGTCCGTCATTTTTATTCTTTGTGTCTGTACGGCAGCGTTGGGGAAAATCGTGGCTAGTGTGAAACAAAATCTTTTTTAAAAAATAGGCGGCAATATGTGCCCTGTCGTCCGTCTGTCCGTTTCTTTGTTCAGGGTTTCGAAGTCGAAAAACAGAAAGACGTAAAAAACAAACTTAGCGTAAACGTTTCAGAAGGTAAACGGTGTGCTAATTTTAGTTCATAGTGTTAAAGGCCAGGTATTTGGTTAATGTTAGGGTTTTGCAATTTTAAGCGGTACGGCCGCATAATACGTCATTAGTAAGCCGACATATTTTTCTAGTCTTGCGTTTCATCATCACGGCTTAGCTAATTTCGCTCGAATATGTTAGCATTGTTAACACGTGAACGAAGTGTCTTGCTTCAGCGAATTTGCGCTTAATTTATGTCAGTGTCATCATTAAATCTGTTTCAGATCCGACGATAGCTAAAACGCTGAACGATGAGGCTATTACGCAGACAAGTCTTACTCTAAGCTGGTCAATCGGTGACACGTGGCACATCGACAGCATACAGGTAACCTCAGTAGTCATAAACTTTCATACAGATTTGTACACTTTCATTTCGAACACATACGTTGTTGTTTTACCGTTTCCCCGATTTTTAATAAGCGCTGAATGGTCAGGAAAAACTGGAGATGATTAAAAAAAATGTTAAGTTCGCGAAACGTAAAATACAAGTCTTGTTTGCAAACGAATGCACACATAGACAGAACAAAAAAAACTAAAGTACATACTAATTTAATTTTTTTGACTACTCATACAGTACTGACTTGAAGCCAGACGCAGCGCGGCTTTGTATAACTTATGTGTGATGACGAATTTAGCCAAAAATCACGTATTTTATTCACTGTTTACTAAAGGTTTTTTTAAAAATAGCTTCAACCTGTCTTTCTTTTGTTCCATTTCTCGCGTTTCAATTTCGTTAAAAACCGTTTTAGTTTTTAGTTCATTTACTAGATTGAACTGGCAGCTTTCCAATGCAAACAGTTATCGTATTGCGAAGAACACGTTTTCAACGTTGTTTGAAATACTGAATTTCACACATGCATCTGTGACGCATGCAGGTGTACCAGCGAGAGATTGGGGCCGGAGGGTGGTTGATGCCTGTCAACGCGTCATCAAACTCATCACACCGTGTGACGTCACTTACAGCCGGTACCACGTACCAGTTCTACGTGCGGATTCAGAGCTACGGCAAAACTGACCAGACCGACATTGTAAACGTCACAACAGGTGCGTGTTCGCGTGGCTTGGTAGGATGTCGGACTTGCGATCGCGAAGTCCTGGGTTCGATTCCCGGTCGGGTCGCTATCAAGTGCTCACTACTTGGATGGATGTCTGTCCGCGAACAGGTGAAACATTTCAGCATATCCAACACCAAGGTCAACTCAGCCTTTCATTCCTCTGGGGTAGGTAAATCGCAAAGTCGGCGTAATGGAATTTGGGCTTAAAACCGCTTAGCCATTGCTCAGCAACTTGCTCATTGCGTTTTGCTATTGCTAAACAAACTTTAAACGTCAGTTATGTTTGTCGTGCAGCTTAAGAAATTAATGCCTGTCAAGTTGACTTTAGTCCATATCTGACATATGTGCTGATATGTTTTATATGTCTGTGTTTTTGCAACCGTACAGCGCCAAAGATTCAAAACTGCGAGTCTGTAAGTTCGTCCAACAATTCTCTGACGTTCAGTTGGCCTGCGGTGAAGTCCGCATCAAGCTATCGTCTTGAAGGTCACTTTATACCCAAGACAGTCACAACTAACACCAGTACACTGGACGACTTGAGTCCAGGGTTGTATTACATGTTCACTGTGACAGCCATCGGCGCTGAGGGACTTGAAAGTAACAGCATCACCTGTGCCGACTCCACAGGTCAGACGAGATTTTTCGTATCAAATAATCTACATAAACCCGATTCGATACAGTTGTCGCGCGTTGAGTTCTGTTAGAATCATTGTTATACTGTCGCAGAGATAGTGGCGTTATGGTTTGGCTGGAAAATTCTGCTTAGGCCTATGGGATATTATCCCTGCATACAAATGTTGTTTACTTTAGAGTCCTGCAAGTTTGACGTATAAAAACATTTTATGCATTGCGTTTGTAGACCCGGACACGCCGACGAAGCCGACAGTTAGCGACGAAGAGCAGATGAGCGTCCGGTTGTCATGGCAACCAGGTGAGAGCCAGGTAATCAACAGAACGAGCGTAGTCTACCGGAAGACTTCCGAGCTTACCTGGCAGCGTCAGAACGTGATGTCATCGTCACCGGGCGATGTGCGGCGGACTCGCAGAAGTGCTGCCGCCGAGCCTCGGGTGTTTGAGCTCGGCGGATTGGATCCGGACACTGAGTACTTGGTCCGCATCGAGGTCGAAAGCTTCGGCAAGATTTCGCGCTCGCCCTTAGCCAGTTTCACAACGCGTGAGCTTTGCTATCTATTACCCCGTTTTCACGATCAAGCAAACATCGAGCAATCTTCGAGCAAACATCCGGCAAATGCATTCAGAATACACGTGCACGACGTGTGCTCTAATTGCTCGATGTTTGCTCGACGTTTGCTCGATGTCTGCTCGATATTAGCTTGATGATTGCTTGATCGTGTAAACGGGGTAGGCCTACATGTATATGCTATAGTCGTATAAAACGCATTATATTCAGGGGGCAATTGCACACTTTAAATTTTTGGCTGTCAAAAAATTGTCGAAAAATCTTTTGTTGTTGTTACATTTTTGTCTAAGCTTGCAAAATTTGGGGCTGAAATTTCTCGTTTTTGCAAATTTAAAAGCGTAAATAAAATTTTCAGCACACATTATCTTCTTTGTCGGAGATTTGCAGCTGTCTGTGGAAAACTTGCAATTTCCTGCTCTGCATACTTTTCTCTGTCATGTGCGACATTTGCGAAATGTATCACGAAACCACATCTCAAACAAGGGGGCAAAAATCACAAACATAAACGTCAAATTTTTATTGAAAATCTTTATTTACCATCACTGGTAGCACAACAAAATAATTTTTAAAAAATAAAAATAAACATGTACAATAATACGACAAAATCAGTTACATGATTATAGGCAACGGAATTTTAACTACCTAAGCCTACTTTAATAATATAAACACAATAAAGTCAAGGGATACAAAATAATGACGTAGAAATCTTGAATCCCGTCATTTGAATTTGCGTATAAATTTATGAATTTATTGATAGAGTTAATAGTGTAATCGTAATCATTATCATCTTTTACTTTTCTGTCAACTTTTAACAGTTTGTTGAATATAGTGTTAATTTTTCTGCACACATAATGTGATTTTGTTTTTATTTTAACGCGATTTTAACTCGCAAAAATTATTGTTACTTGTAGGTTATTAGTTAAACCTATTATAAGCGCTCTTTTGAGCCTGGCGTGCTTTTACCAGCAGTGTTTCGTGAACTTTGTTATGTACGTGTACACATAAATAGCAGTAACGATGATTTTAACGAATTCTAACTATCACAGTAGACGTTTGTTAATGCTCGTGTGCAGTTGCTCCGCTGCCAATAGCACTGATCGTTGAAATCGTCGTTGCAGTAATTCTCATCATTCTCATCATCATCATCATTATAATCATCTGCGTCGTCCTGAGGCGCCGGCGGAAGTCCTCTGATAATGCGGGCCAGACACAAAAGAGTACGCAAGGTACAGCGCAACAAAGTCTGTTTCCCGTGGGATCGTCCAGGCCGGTGGCGTTTGACAAATTCAGCGAACACGTTGACAAACTGGCGGAAAACACCAACCTGGAATACGCCACCCAGTTCGAGGTCTGTCCTTCCGTCTGTCTGTCTGTCTAAACCATTGCTTTGGTCTTTTCTGGTACTTTTTATGAACAATGACGACGACGATAGTTTCATCTGTAATTTGTTTCGTTCAAAAGTACCAGTTTTCAGGTTCAGCAATGGATTCAAGGCCAGAATTTTCAAGACCAAGGCCAGCGATCTTCGAAACCAAAGCCACAGTCAGTGGTCTTCAAGGCCAAGGCGTAATCCAAGGCCATGCAAGTCGCCTTCGAGGCCAAAACCAAAAATGTTTTGGAAATCAAGGCCAATGCCACGATTTCTGATCATATAGAGCTGTTTTCGAGGTCAAAAAATGTGTCTTTTGTGTCTTGTATTTATGTAGGTCCAATGGCTTCTACTCGTATCCCTATACCTGGCGGGCGCAACTTGCATTTAGTGAAAAATGGAGGGGGGAGTTTTGATAAGGTTGTAGATCAAAATAAGCCCCAACTTTCACTGGGCAAACTACATTTTTAACAAAACTTTTCTCTTTATTTTTTACCTCCCCCTGTTTTTTAATTTGCACCTTTGACAAAACTTTTCCCCCATTGTTTTACTTCACCTCTATTTTTCAATCTACACCCTAAACAAAACTTCCCACCTTCCTTATTTTTTTACTTTTCCTTATTTTTCAATGTGCATTTTTGACAAAACTTTTTCCCTATATTTTAATTTTCCCTATTTTTCCATTTTTTCTTCTAACAAAACTTTCCTTCCTTATTTTTAATTTTCTTCTTTTTTTAAATCTACACTTTTAACAAAACTTTCTCTTTAAAAGGGGAAAAACTTGAGTCAAAAATGGGGGAGGAACCTGAGCTCAAAACTGGGGGAAGTTGCGCCCGATTTTGATTCCAAATTTGGGGGGATAAAAGCCACTAGTTAGGTCTACATTTTAAGAACCATTTTAGGAAATATTTTATTTTGTAGCAGTATCTGAGATACAACAACGCTGTATTTGTATCTTTTTTGCAGAGATACATTGAGAGGAATAACTCTTATTCCTACTTAAAATACAGTATGTATATATCTGAGCGTGTGTGTCATGTGACTGTAGGACATAAAGATGGTGGGCAAAGAGCAGTCGTGGGACCAGGCTGATCTACCATGTAACCGGGCTAAGAACAGATACGCCAACATCAAACCGTACGACATCAGCCGCGTCAAACTGCTGCCCGTCGAAGACGAGGACGGTTCCGACTACATCAACGCATGCTGGATTCCTGTCAGTCCTATTATATCGTCGGCATTTTGATACAAATTTCTACAATAAACGTCGTAATTCTTATAAAATTTCGTTCTGTGTATTGCGACAGTTTGGCTTAGTCGTATAGAAAGCGTTGATCTGGACCAACAAAGTTTTTTTTTTACGTCAGGCACGTTCAAGAGTTGGATGGATGCATATTTTTATAGGAAGTAAATTCACTAAACTGTCGCTATATATTATATCCCGTTTGCACGATTGAGCAAACGTCGAGCAAACATTAAGCAAACATGGATCAAATATGAAGCATGCATAAAGCATAGCCTAGGCCTACACAAAGCAATCATCAAGCAAATGTAACGGTTTTTAGGCTCTTAAGGCCCCAAAATGATCACAAGCTGAGTTATAACCAATTTTGTCCCAAATTTCGTTGCCATGGCAACGGGGGTCGGTCGGGAAAATGCGATTGGCAGCATCGGATGGCACATCTTCGAAAACCCCCTATAAGCGTAAAAATCTCTTACGCAAGCCGAGTTATAGCCAATTTTGTCCCAAATTTCGTTGCCATGGCAACGGGGGTCAACCGGGGTCAACCAGGGGTAAATATAAATGTCATCGTTAATTAGGCGGACCCCGAAAACCATATCCTAGAACCAAAAATTACGACTCTATTTTGCACACAACTGAAGTTATGACAGTTTAAGAAATTTTTAAATTTTTCCCATAGGCGCCATTGTATTTTTTTTCGAATTTTTCGAACAAATAAGTCAAAAATTAAATTTTTGTTATATAACAATAAAAAGGCACTTCCTTGCGTAGAGCCGCGTCATTTGATGTATTAAGCGTAAAAATCGGTCTAACGGAATCGCCTGTAGGCGAGTTCAAGCACCAAAAAAGCGTAGTAAATTTCGAACAGGAGGGGTGTATATTTCACCTATATGGGGGGCAAAAACCCCTGGGCGGAATAAGTCAAAATTTTTTTGGTGTTAGGCGTCCACGAGGTAATCACGTTGTTTAAATTTGGTGACGATCGGTTCAGGGGTTTTTGGTTGGCTGAGGGTCAAAGTTTGCCTTTTCCCATAGACTTTGAAGGTCGTCTTTACAACACTCACACTATCGTGTGAGGTGTGATGACCATACTCTACTCCTACCAGAACTTACCTTACCTTTATGGCTTTATTGCGCCTAAACTACCACTATCCTACCCCTATCTCTACTACTACTACTACTACTACTACTGTGACGGAAGTCACATTTTTGACAAACCACAATAATAATTTAAGTTGACCCAACACTAGCACCCACGTTGTCTGCTGCAAAGCATATAGAGTAAAATATAAAATTGGTTTTATCTTGGAATACGGGCTACTTCGCTTAGTTCTATGGGTTTACTATCAATTTACGTTCAAAGCGGACGGGTGCCCTATCTCGCTTTAAGCTGCTGTCGAAATAGAAGATTCTGTAGTTAACTTTTGGAATGTCATACTAATCTAACGTCTGATTAGTTAATTATGTTAGAAAATGTAGAAATGTTGTTGTTGGTAGATAATAACGATTTTTCGTATATTTAACGTATGATTTTTGCGGGATGCGTATGTGCGCTTTCGAATAATTGCGCACGCGCACTGCCCATATTAAAATAAACAGACCTCAAAAACACCTCATCTGACGCAAAGATCTTCGATATACCTCTTACGTAAGCCGAGATCTAATCCATTATGTCCCAAATTTCGTTGCCATGGCAACGGGGGTCGGCAGGGGAGAAATTTAAATGACACCATCAGATAGCCCGGCTCCGAAAATATGAAAATAGGTGCAAACAGCGCGCAATTATCTTTTAAGGGGGGCGAGTTATGACCCATTTTGTCCCAAATTTTGTTGCCATGGCAACGGGGGTCAATCAGGGGTAAACACAAATGACACCGTTAAATTGGCCGTCCCCAAAAACCATACCCTAGAACAAAAATTACAACTATTTATACATAGCCGGAGTTATGATGGTTTAAAGCATTGTTTAATTTTCCCCATAGGAGCCATTGTAATTTTTCATATTTTTGTGAAAAAATAGTTCAAAATGTTAAATTTAAATTTTGTAACCCCCAAAAGGCACCTCTTTGCGCGAAATCGCGTCATATGAGCCATCGTGCGTTAAAATCAATTTAGTCGTTTTTTTCTTCTGTAGAGGACGGCAAGAAAAAAGGGAAGGGAAGGTACTAAAAGTCACGCAAGCGTTATATTTCACCCATTCGTGGGGAAGCCCCCTGTGAACGGATTTTCACCAAATTTTGCACATCAGGAGATATGCTGGACGTAATCATTTGTGCAAATTTTGGTTTAGAAAAAATAAGGGGTTTGGAAAATACGATGGGTCAAATTTTGGGTTTTCCCACTGAAATGGCTGGTCACCCTTACAACTGTGCTGTGATTACACTTAATCGCATGAATGTGCTGTAAATGTGTCAGGGTTTCAGCTCGCAGCGCGAGTTTATCGCGACGCAGGGTCCGCTGTCGTCGACCAAGGACGACTTTTGGCGAATGGTCTGGGAGTTCAACTGCCGCGCCATCGTCATGGTAACCAGGTGTGTCGAGGCTCAGAGACAGAAGTGTGACCAATACTGGCCGGCCGACATGGAACCTGTCTTTTACGGCGATCTACAAGTCGCCGTCGTCAACGTGGACTCCAGTTGCACTACTTGGACCGTTAGGGAAATACAGATCTGCATGGTAATTTATTTCGTGACCTATATAGTCCTTTTATCTTTCATTGCAGTGTCTGAAGCATAGATGTTAAAACATTTTTATGTTTTTAATAAAAGATTTTAAAACATGTTTTTAACGTTTGAAAAATTTTTATAAAATGTTTAAAAAATTTTTTTATGTTTTTAATTTTTTAATGTTTTGAAATGTTTTTGTTCTATTTTTAATGTCGCATTTTTGTTCTTAATAAAATAAACATACAAAATTACAAATATGATGAATTTCTCATTGGCAAATTGCGTTTAGTCCTGTTTTCGATCTGTACTATAATCGCCATTACACAATAACATTCAGTACATGTCGGTCTTTACTCTTGACAAATGGTAGGTTTCTGTTTTTAACATGTTATTGTGCTAAATGTGGTTCAATGTTTTTATGTATGTTTTTTACATGTTTTCTTATAATAGTGAAAGAACATGTTTTTATGTTTTTTATTTGCAAATTAATTTTTTAACATCTACGGTCTAGAGTAGAGTCGTCGAATTAATGTCTTACACGCGTTAACTTGACTCGCGTAAAAAATTAACGCGAGTTAATGAAATTAACTCACATTAAACAAAATTTTATTTAATTCTGAGCAACAGGAGTTCCAATATTTCATTAAACTGCGGTTATTTGACGATCAAATATTATTAAAGTAATTAAAAAATGTTTTGTTGCCGTTCCATCGCTACTGTCAAGGTCCTGCGACACAGCCACGAGTTCGTCGGTCGTCATTACAGCCACTTTGTCGATTGTAGTCCACCTACAATAGGCTATCAGCAATATTAATGATGCGTTAATTAACGCGTTGACGCATGCGTTAAAAATTAGTAATATGTTAGTACACTGTTCGTTAACTTCGTCGACTTTCGCTTTAACTTCATTTTTTACTCGCGTGTTAACTTGATCTTTGACCGTTTGACCGTTTGATCTTGGCGCATTATTAAAAGTTAATTTCATTTTCAACGTTATGCGGCGGATGCGCCATATTAAGAAATTTACGCTTGATTTATTTTCTAACTTACTCAGTATTAGGTTTATGAAACAAGCTGAACAACTTCAAGTCAATTTACTTTCTAGTACCACAGCTCATGCGAAGCGCGTGAGAAAAAATTCAGCTTCCCACACACACGATTGCAGCGCCGCGTTTCGCTCTGTGGTGACTAATAAACGAAGTCGACAGTCGTCTTGTTGTTTATCTCACTGCTAGGTTGGATAAACGAATACGCAGTACGAGCTTGTACCACTCCAGACAGTGCGGTACCGTACTTTAACCACGCTGAGATATCATAGACTAGGCCCCCTACACCGTCGTTTGCTTTGTAACGCACATCATAACTGCAGCTAAAAATTGCGAAAACAGTACGAATGCAATTATCGTGCGTACGAAAATTCATCAAAGTACTACATTTAATTTTATTGTTTTTGTTGACGTTTCGGCAATTGCTGTTGCCTTCTTTGTTCGGTACGACTGTACGCCAGGAGTCGCTGCGGCGGACATCATCATCATTATCATCATCTCTCTTTAATAAAAACAGATTGACAAAACGCAACCATACATAGCATACAAAATGGCATAATAATCTGATAAATGTTGTTGAATAGAACATTGTCCAAATGGTTACTACTGTAGTGTGACTATTAGGCGAAAGGTGTTGACAAAGAGCACTGAACTAATAAATGTCTTTAAACAGCAACATTCTGTTTATGTAATTTCTACTATCAGTCTTGACAGTTAATGAGAAAAAATGACTCCGCGGTCGGAGATTGTAAGTGCGATCATTTTTCTCGGGTAAAAGTTTATACAGAACGTGATGTGGATCGTGCTGTATCTTTGCAAATAAGTTGTCGTTCATGTCTCTTATAAATTGAGAAAATGAAGGACAGTAAGTGATCACAGATGTTAAAAGTTGTATTTTGATGAATTTTACGTATAATTACAATATATATATATATATATATATATATATATATATATATATATATATATATATCGTTTCAACCTCTGACTATTCACAGACAGCACCAGTGTGAGCTAAGTGTGTTTTAACGGACTTGTTCGCACGTGCTCAAGTGTCCTAAGAGTGTTGTGACGTTACACAGGGCCAGCAAGTGCGACGTCTGAGGCACTTTCACTACCTGGAGTGGCCGGATAACGGAGTGCCGGATCAGCAGAGTCTTCTGAGCTACATCGACACTGTTCGTGATCAGATCCCTGCGCGAGGCGGCGGACCAATTGTCGTACACTGCAGGTCGGCGGAAATAAGGTTAAAGATAGGGTTAGGTTTAGGGTTAGGGATTAGAGTTAGAAATAAGGTTAGGAATAGAGATAGGGTCCGGTTAGGTAAAGGTTAAGGTTACGGTAAGAGTTAAGGATTGTAGTTTAGTGATAAGGATATGGTTAGGGTTAGGGTTAGGGTTAGGGTTCGTGTAGTTGAGTAGTTTTGACGTTCCCGGTTTTGACAGGGAACCGTCGATTTTGCACGTAGGCCTAACGTTTAGTAAAGCGACCTCCTATCCTCAGCTATGATGAGGTACAAAGGCAAGGCAAGGCAAGGTTTAGTAGAGCCGTGGGATACGACGAGATGTGTGGCTGACTGGCTGCAGTTGTCAAGATCTAAGACAGCTTTTTTATCAAAAAAAACACGAAACTTTGCTGTCGCATGGAATACGCGCTACAGCTTGTAGCAGCTTGTATTCCAAGAATAACCACATCGAAATCAAATCGAAGCGAAACATCCAAAAGAAAACAAAGTTTTGTTTTTGTTTACCGAACATTTGCAAGGGTTTTTGACGTTATAAATTAAAACCTAGCGAGAGGCAAGCTTTTAAATTATTTAAAATTGCGGCCAAACCGCTACATAGTTACTATTGACAGCCTGTAGGAAGTTGCCCTCGCCCTGTCCAACAGTACCATTGCCGACCCCCTACAAGTTGCCGTGTTGCCACAATACATTTTGTGACAGACGACAAGAGACAGACGTACGCTAGCTTGCTGTAGCGCGTAAAAAAACTCGGTAAACGGTAAAGATGGCTGTAACTGTTTGTATTTTTTGATAAATGCCATGATTACAATAATGACGATGATAATGAACATGATGAAGATATTTTTATGTGTATATAGCGCGGGTGTGGGGAGAACAGGGACATTCATCGCGTTGGACACGTTATTCCGTCAGGTCGAACACGCGCCCAGCCAGCAGCTGGATCAGACGCCGCCGACTGTCGACGTCTACGGGGTCGTCTATAGGATGAGACTGAACCGCGTCATGATGGTCCAGACCGAGGTAGGCTTTTGCTCAGAAAATAACATGCTCATAGTTGGAGTAAAACTGCCACAGCCCAAATTCCACTACGCCGACAAGCGGTGAAAGTCGCGCATCCGAACCGTAGAAATTGCAGGCGGAAACGGCGAAACGGCAATGTCATAAAGAATAAAGTTTTGGCTTTTCAAAACAAAGTACGAGACAAACCCGTTTGTGTCGCTCTAATGGAATTTAGTCCTTGACTAGACACGGACGGGAAAGTCGGTGACAAAGTCTGCGGGGAAGTTTCGGTGAAAGTCACGGACGTGGACCATGAAAGTCCACGGACTTTGTCGAACAGTCTGCCTAATGGAATTTGGGCTTGACAGTGCAGCCAATATTGGCGTACTGATTCCGCCGACTGGCACTGATGATATCGTAACTGTAATTAAGGCCACCGGATTTAAACCCGCTTAGGTTTTGTTCGGTAAAAAATGCGGACGCCCTTACAACCTCAATTTTCCGTCAAAAAGTAGATATTCAAGTCGGATTTCGAAATACCTCTACGGCATATAGAACCTCCAGGGCTGAGAACGTTGTGCTGCACCAAGGGAAGTTTTGAATGTCGTAAGTTCGTAACGCCATAAAGCGGTGCTCAGAAGCCAGAAAATATCGAACTGCTGGCCTTTTTCTGGGGGACTCCGTTCGGCCTGCTAAACATGCTGAAATCCGTCTTTGACTGTAATCTAGTGAGGTGTTTTTGTCAGATTAACTAAACCAAACTAATCACCCCACCGAGGCTATTGAGTAATATTCGGATGTTTAATGGACGCTTTAATGGATGTTGAATTGGACGCAGGCGCAGTACATATTTATCCACGAGGTGATCAAGCACAAGTTGCAGTTGCTAGGCTACGGAGTGACGTCACCAGCTGATGACAACGCCAACGACGACGACAATCTGTACGAGAGTAAGACTTCGAAGTTTTGCTGATTCTGCCGTGAGAAGCCAGGCGAAGATTGTCAGCCCAATACTTTAGCAGCCGTCCGCCTTGCTATACACGGGACGTCGCAACCCTAACCCTAACTTTGATCTTTGACCTTTTTCAGCTGAAAATTGGCATACTGATTATTCCCGCCTCCGAGAAAGTTTACGCTAGTTTTAGCTGTTTTCTTTCCCTTCTTTTTGACTTAACACATCTGAGACAAACGGGGAGGGTGCAAGACCCGTTATGCGGTCTACTGTGATGAACGCATTATGAGAACTAGCATGCTGGACAGGTTGGCTTGGCAGGCTTAACAAATAGCCATTTGGTGTGGTCAGCGCTTTGGTGTTGATAAACGAAGTTGTTCTGCGCCGAGCCTGGTTAAAACATGGATTGGTGACAGCAGGCTCATTGCGTATATAACTAACCACGCAACTCAGCCTTCCGTCCTCCAGGGTAGGTAAAATGGAGTACCGGCTAAGGTTAAAGCGAAGTGCGTTCACCTGTGTTGGGTGACAGTTTATGCTGTGTGATCTTATATGGCAGGCAACGCTCCGTAGCTCTAGAGATGGGCGTTCTGTCAAGAGCTTTTTATACGCAGGTTTAACTTTCACCGAATTGGCAACTGAAAATGAAATGTTGCAAATAACAGCGCAAATGCGTGACTTATTGCAGATCGGACGGAGTTCGCTAAACGCTTGTCGGTCAAGCCTGAAGTGCAAGGCAATTTTTATTACAACAAACGTCAAATCGACTGATTCAAAGGAGATTGAAATCTGACGATTGCTTTATTTTGTGTATCTGCGTATTGTTCGTTTGATTGGCCTAGGCCACTTTTCGCTGTTACTTCGGGTTAAGTCACGTCTCTGTGTTTCGACCCTGGGATTTTATGGCGCTTTACGACGTGCTTTCAATTTAACTGTTAAACTTTATTAAATAAAGCGATCGTTGTAAGAGGTTTTCTTATGCGGGATGGCTTTCCCTAGCGGCGTTGCGGGTCAAAAAAGTAGGCGGAACATGCAGAACGTTGCATTTTTTTCCACAGACAGCTGCAAATTTCCGACGGAGAAGATCGAGGGTGCTCAAAATTTAAATTTCGCCTCTAAATATTTTCAAGATAAAAGTCTATTAGCTCAACATTTTGATTGGTCAAAAATTAAAAAAAAAATTTCGAGAATTTTTTGCCATTTCCAAATTTTAGGGGGTCTTGCTGCCTCCGTTTTTGCCTCGACGCCATTGGCTTTTCGGACGTCATGCAACAGCGTCAAAGTACAGAACAATAATGTAAATATCTTATCGTCGTACAAAGAAAAAAAGGATGATTCAAGACCGTATGTCTGTCTTCCTCTCAGGTTACGAAAAAATATATCAATAGATTTCGATCAGTCTGCACAGTTGTGGGGGCTTAAAAATTAAGAACGAGTGAGCAAATTCCGAAATCGTTCCGACACATTTTCCTGTATTGTTCCATTCACGACGTTTGTTTTAAATTTATGTTTTATGAAGCGATCTTATTTATTTACTCATATACGTTCGACAACCAGTTATTCCGACATAGAATACGTGCATGCGTTGTTACTACTTTGCTCGGACTACTTTCGACTTTTTCAAGTTTTTCATATTCTCATATCACGCTTTATGTCTTTAAATGATCGAGATACTGGCATACTCTTGAAAGTGATCTACCTGTACAGTTACGTAAGCTTTATGTGAGCTTTGAAGGCGGCCCGCTTTGCTTGAGAACTGGGCCTTAACTGACTGCGCTGAGCGTCAGTTAGGCAGACAGGTGTTGCACATTTCTGTGCGCTTCTGTATGTAACACGATCGGTTTTATTTTCGCTTTATCGTCGGCGAAATGTTAGCTAATGTCGAGCTATCGTAACTGCCGCTGTGAAGACGGATGGATGAAGACTTCGTCTTGTCTAAGAGCAAAGGTCGCTGGCTGATAAACCCGCGCAGTTCGTTTGCCGCTGGGAAGTGTGGAACCTGTAATCTCTGCATAACACGTAGGCTACATACCTGGGCATCTTTCGCGGGAAATATGCGCTGCGCCGGTCGCTGCAACAGTAAAATGGCTTGAGGCTGTACACACACGTGAGATAAAGATAAAAATTTTAAAAAATATTCAAGGCTGCCCGGTGAAAGTCTTTCATTTTACGCCTGGTGTATTTTTTTTATTTATTTTTCTTTATTTTCAGCAGCGCGATGTTTTAGAGCTCCCGCGATCGATCGCCGTGAAACTTTGCCGCATATGGAAAATGGGTCAGTTTGAAAATTATTCCAGGTCCCGAAACTCAATGGCGCTTTTCTAAAAAATTTTACAAGCAACTGTTTTTTTAATTATGCGCAAAATAGGCCTACATCGAGCTCTGTCGATCAGCGTGAAACTTTGACAAATGATAGCAAGTAGGTGCCGCTACAAAAGTTAGGTCCAAAAATTTGAGTGCCCCAAACAAAACTTGGAGGAAGCAAAAAAGTCTACATTTGACGCACAATTAAACGTATTCTGCCAATAACTTTGGGGTCAGTCAGGGAAGAGGAGGGCGGACGTGCGCTGCCCCGTCTGATCCTATGCGTGAGTGAACACTTCGTATGCTCTGGGTAAATAATTTCGTGTCTGAAGAAAATAATTAAAATTGTTGCCACCAGATGCCATAATTATTTCAAGACTAAACTACACCCAATTCGATTTCGGCTGGAGCTCTAGCCCAGACTCCGTTGGGAGAGCTCCCAGCGCTACCTCAAACGCCCCAGCTAGATTTGGGGAATCATCTTTATCCAAATCGTTGTTGATGTCTTCAACAATTCCGTGTTTAGGCCTATAGATATTACATTAAATAACTTAAACGCATATTAGTTATTCGGCTGTTAATAGGGTTTTTGTCTCCAAAACAATCGGGGCCGATCTACAATGTCAGTGGCCAAAATGGCCAAGCAAGGCAAAATCCTGATCAGGCAACATATCGCGCATACATACCCACGCAAAGAAGAACATAAAGATAAACATTAGAAACGTAAAAGAACACTATTATAACGCCATCAATGTGTCAGAATGTAACCGATGATGCAGAGCTAGGCTCTGGCTGCAAGCAATGAGATGTTGCGTGCATCCCCGTCTGTCCGCCTCTCAAGTAGAGCTCTGTTCTCTCCGAGAGGACCTGAACCTTACTCGGAAGATGGAGATGGGTGTTATCCGGTGTAGTTTTGATTGTTTTCTTTGATCTGCCCCCTCCTTCAGTCTGCCTACGAGTCTACCTGCTTGTATGCGTGCGTGTAGGCGGTAAATACAAACCCCCTCACCACAAAACCCCCTAGTGACAAAACTCCATTTACTACAAAAACTCTTCTTTGCCATATGTTATTGCACGCTGAATTATTCTTGTAGACAATTTTTGCTCTATTTCGTTTGTTTTAGCACCTAGGCCAACTCAGCCTTCTATATTTCTTCGGCGTAGGTAAACCGAGTACCGACCAGTTTGCTGGCATGTAATACTGTGTGATCCCATATTGGCAGGTGACGCTCCGTAGCCCTGAGACGGATTTCCTTTAAAGAGCTATACGCTACCTTTAACCTTTTTAACCTTTAACTATCGAATAATCAGCTTCAATATAAAGTAAGTTTGCGGCCACTAAATTTGAGTTTTTGTCGTAACGGGGGATTTACCGTTACACTGGTGCCTATAGTGCTAATGATAAGCTAGCTGGTGCGGCGGCGTGGGAAACCCGAGACGCGGATGCTCCGAGAACTATAATAGCTCTGTGCTCTGCAGCGCAACCTAGCTACCTACGCCTGCCGTGACGTCAGCAACAGACAAGTTTTCTATCCCCCAAAATCTAGAATTTAAATCGTGCTCAAGTTCCTGCCTTTCTTGCCTTCTGTCAGCCCCTATTCCATTCATGTTTTCCCCCTCCCTATCCTTTATCCCCCTTATTCTTTACTACGAGTAACTTGCCCTTTCTTTCTCTTCCCCCTTCTTTTTTCTCCTCCCGTCCCCTTCGCTCTTCTCCCTTCCCCCTTTCCGGAGGCCCACACCTTTAGTCTAGCTATGGGGTTGGAAAGCTCTGTAAGGTGTAA
>Ga0209367_1006250_pt1 | contig 16506 bp, 11 predicted proteins | sample WorMetLIZISLAND2_FD_187412 | JGI IMG/M metagenome (GOLD analysis project Ga0209367, IMG submission 187412) | Marine gutless worms symbiont microbial communities from Max Planck institute for Marine Microbiology, Germany - Olavius geniculatus... ... | reverse complement strand
GTTTGTACTCGCGCCACGCTATGACGTCAGCATTACATCACAACTAGCAAAGAATATTTAACTAACAGCCATATTTTGTCCATATATTTTGAATTAGCATTTCTTCAGCTACATCTGGTAAAAATTTTGTGTAAATTGATCATCATTTGTAGCAACCTGCTAAAAACTGAACATTTGCAAACAAACTGCAATGAGATATGAACTGAACTGGAAACCTATGAGTCCAATACTCTAATGACTAAACCATTGCACCCAAAACAAAAATCTTGGCTGTAATTTGAAATAATTCAGACTAAAAGCTAGAACTTGAGCAGAGCATACCAGCAATACAGGCCGCCTCTGTGTTATGCGCCAACCATTTTTGTCATCCCAGGTCTATACACAAATGCACATCAAACATCATCATCATCTGATCCATTAGTTCACCTGAACTATCAATACCTTAACAGCACAAACTCACAAACTCAGCCAAACTCAAGCATCACCTACAGCTGTATAAGGACCATGCAAAATCATTGTTAAGCTAACCAACTGTTCAAATACTCTTATGCAATTGCAAAGCAACTTTTACCTTTATCCTAGAACTTTTATGTTTTAATTCAGGCACTGTTTGCAACACATAGTACAAAGATTTCAATCTGTCTAATAACTACCAATCAGTATGCTAACTTCACATTGTTACATCAAGACATACAAGCTATATCAGAGACTCTGTAGAAATGGTAACACAACAGCAAATTACCGAACAAAACAGTGAACAGCAAAACAAAACTAGCAAATAATGCTAGCACTAAGCTTAGCAGAAAAATTTGCCATAAGATCAAACTTGAAAAACTATATGTGGTATACAGAAGACACATTTGACCATACATTCCCAACAATGAACAAGTGTGCATTGTACAACACTTACACCAAGGTTGTATTTAAAGTAGTAGTGCAGAACGTAAAATCCACAGAAGCCTGTGAAAAGCTTTGGAAACCCATATCGACCACTTGCAGCACGCTCTTTTCCCTGTGCAAAGCCAACAAATGTTCTTCAGAATTAGCAAGACTTATGACGAGACTCCATGAAAAACCTTGGTCTCAAGAATTATATCTCTCACCTATCAAGAATTTCAATAATTTGAATGAGCACATGGCAAAGTAAACAGAAGCGATCACCAGTGAGCAGAAATTGATGGTTGATGGCTGTAAATAAGTTAAGTGAGAGTAAGTGAGCTGCCTAATGTTTCTTATTGATCTGATCTCACATAACTTGACATAATTGACCAACCCACACAGTCAGCCATAGGAGAGTGATGACTGATATCAAAGCTTTAATTGTTCATGGGTAGGGTTTGAACAATACTAGCATTGGGGTATTGGATATTGGCCAATACTGGCTGGTATTGAGGTGGATCGGGTATTGGGCGATATTTCTTTTTGACTGTGAAATCCAATAATATCTGCTCACTCAGTATAAGTGGTCGTCGCCTGCCGCTGGCTGCTGTCTAAGCCGCAATCAAACAGCAGTCGACAGCAAGTGGTGACCATTATAGAATGATAATCATCTCGATTTGCTAGCAAACAACGGTGGCGAGAAGAGTGTCACGGAGCGGGGGAGAAGAGAAGTACACCCACAGAACGGTTGGCAATTTGAGAAAATTTCAGTAACTGACGTATAGGATCAGCACATGACATATAGCAGACGTGTGGCAATTAGCGTTGTAGGATTAGCGTTGTAGGTGACGTCGCAGTAAAGGTTACTGGCACCAGGAAGCACACACGATTGCGTGATGGTTTATGTACCTCAGTACATGGCCTTCAAAGCTCCTGGTTGGTGGCTGTTGCAATTATGTCACCGCTGCTGCATAGAGAAGACATTAGAGTAAATTGCTATTAGACGAATGACGTGTGGCAACAAATAAGCATCGTGGTAGTTAGTTAACTACAGTACAAAAACTGCTGGTTTTAGTTGCTGTATTAGAGCACAATAGAGGTTAATTTTTAACGTTATGCACTATATAAATTCACGTTTCATTTACCTACTTACGTTTATATCAATCAGTCATTGATTCAAGCACAATCTACGGCACTGTAGGCCTACTAGCCTATGTACATAAAACAGCACAAGAGACATAAAAGAAGTACATGAATCATTGTAATACCACACACTACTGTTTGTTCACACTTTATGGGGAACTGCATGAAAATTTTAATAGTGGAATATAATGTAGTCTAGTACTGTATATGGTGGTGAGGATCAAATGTGGCTGTCTTACTCCTGGCGCAGCATACACCACAGCACGCATAGGCTGAGAGGCAATGGACAGAGAGAGCAAAACAAGGCAAACAGATTACATTACACTCATTAAATTAACACAGTGTGCACAATAATGCACTTTAATTCTTGTGTCTAACTCTGACAGTGCGGCAGCACATGGCGGGTGGCTGATGATCCGACAGGTATCGGTATTGGTATTGGGTATTATTGGTATCGGTATGACCCAATAATATTGGGTATTGGGTAGCTTCTTTGGTATCGTTCTAACCCTATTCATGGGCGTCTTGAACTGCGTGACCAACTGACTGACCGACTGTCTCTGCAGCAGATGGACCCACGCACATATCTGTGCACTAGAGATGGGAATCGAACTGAACACAAACTGAATGCACCAAACTCGAACCCTGTTTTTCATTAAAACGAACCAAAACGAACAAACTGAAATTGTCTGATTAACCGAACCAAACCGAAACTCATCACCATGGGTTCGGTCTCTACAGTTGTACATAGTATTTGCACTGTAGAGTTAAATGTACTTTATTCATCTTATATACCAGCAATACAGTGCTATATCTACCGTTGCTATCAGCAGTACCAATACTACTAATGCAGGCACAGAAACTGGCCAAAAATGGTCTCACTTAAAATGCCTTATACCTACTGATGCAAGCAGCTCCTTTGAACATTGATGTCAAAATGTGAGACATCCATCTTTGATGTTCTCAACAATAATAATTCTTGTGTTACAAATCAGTCTTTAGTCAGTCAGTCAACCAAAACACATATAGCTGTTGTACAATGACATCAGAGGTTGAAAAGTATAGGTGGGCCAGGAAGTGGCAATTTTTCGACTAACAATGCAAATTTGCGACATAATTCTGACACAGCTAGAAATTTGGAAGAAAAGAGATAATAGGGGCTTAAAATTTTAGTTTTTGCAAATAAATGCACGCAAAATGGGAATCTTCAGACCAGAATTTTGCAGTATGAAAAGAAATTTTTTTGGACAAAAAAGACTGACCGAACCAAACCGAATCCGAACTGCAAGACCAAGCAAACCTGAACCAAACTTTAACAGTAACTGAACCGAACAGAACCCAAACTTAAATTTGTGGGACACATCTCCCTGCAGCGCATGTGTGGGCATCTGCAAAGAACAATCCTGATGCCTGAGCTATGCTGTAGCAATAGCTTCAGGTGTGGCTTAAAAACTATACTTTGCATGAGAGTGAGACACTAGTGTATTCAGTGCAACAGAGATGCAAGTTCATGATATTATGCTATATAAATCAAATGTTGGCACTGACATTGACATCTTTGCAGCATGCATTAACCTTCAAAAGTCGGGCATTGGTAAGCGCGAAGCCTAATTTGAAATTCGACGAGTCTCGAGAATTGAAATTCTTGTACCGGTATCGAGAAATAAAATTCTCGAAAATTAACATCCACAGTATGGTATCTTCAATGGAATATTACCAAAATTGGTTTCAGCGCATTGAAGAGGGCGTCCCAAAATGCACCGTAGAAACGCCTGAAAGGGTTCTTCGGGAACCTCTCCGGAATATAGCGCGGTTCAGTGGGAGCCAGTTGCTGGTCCTTGAGCCACTGACGCCTCAGGGCTCTGTCCTCGTCGGTCATACCAGCGCCGGCCAGTCTCTCGCGCTCGTGGGGCATCGGCTGGATGCTGAACGGAGGCAGCTTGTTGCCGCGCCACTCGTAGTGACGTAACAGCTTCTTCTCGCGCAACATCTCCGCCTCCCTCTGCTTGACGTACTCCTCCAGCGCAGCGGCATCCTTCTCTGCGAAAGTTCTCTCCCCATCCTTATCCACTTCGATTCGAGTCACTTCGTAGTCACGACCTGTTTTGTCGTGCATTTTCGCTTTCTGTATAATCACTCAACTCCGCGCATGCAAAAATAAGTTACTTTATATCAATTTTTATTCCCAAAATAACTAACTGCGAAGAATAACTAATTTTATGAAGGTGCCCTCGTGTTGCCATGTAAGATTTCGAAACTAACCTCAATACAACTGCCAAGAAAAACCTAGATTTGTGTTCGTTATATAATTGAATTACATTTTTTTCGTGACATTACAAGACAGAACTTGCAATACTCTATTAATGAAAAGCTAACGACTTTTTTTGTAAAAAGTTAAAAATACTAAGTTTTTTCAGCACTTTTTCAGTCACTTTACTGTGCCGTCCCGTACACATGTGGTGGTCCATTGCGATAATTAGTACAGCCTGTGACTATTGTAAACAAAAACAATAACATGACATGAGGTGTAATCTTGTCTATAATTTTGCGTTATTCTGGTATTTGGATTTATAAAATATGTCTGGGTATTGTTATAGTTGTGCTTCCCGTTTCGGAACTTTTAACAGAGAGGTATATGTTTCGTCGTGGGGAAGGTGTACTTTGCGGAATGCGGAATTTTCGGAAGGTGTATTTTGCGGAATTTTCGTTGCGGAATGTTCCGCAAATTACACCTTAGAGTTTTTCAGCATTTCGCATTCCGCAAAATTCAAATAAAGTCAAATCTCGCGTCACCGACCAGCTATAGGACAGTCGCATGTTATGTTTTTGTTTGCTGCTGCGCTTTTGTTTTAGTTCCATTCCCTAGACAATAGCCATTCACTGTATGTCGTTGTTCATCTTGCTTTAATATGAATTTTATCAAACTGTATGCGTTATTGAGCAAGTGCAATCTAAGCCACACGCAAAAATGTAACAATGTGCAGTTGTTTCTTAGGGTCATCTATAATAGCGACACTTGTAAATTTGTTATATTGACTTAGATTATATCTATTTATAGATTAAAGATCAGCTGTTAATTTATGAATATTGGAATCAGGGCTGGAAAATTGGTCTGAAAAAATCTACGTTTATTTACTTTTTTAAAAAAGCTAAAAGAACCTCAAAAGTCTTTTTATTGTGAAATTTATTACATATTATGTTTTATTTCATATTTTAACTGTGATTTTTGACTACTTTATTTTGCTATAATGGATAGAAAACAGTGTGATTATGTGACGGACCGCGTGTAGGCCCTATAAGATGTTTTTTGTCGGTCATAATTTTGTACACAGTGTTCAATGGACACTAAACCAAACAAGTAATTTGAGCAAAGCTCACGTGACACACGACAACAGCAGTTCAACCATCTGGGCAGCAAGTTACAGCATGCAATAAAGTAATAATGCATCTATGCATCTTGAAGGAGTGTTCAAATTTAAGGCCTCTGTTCTGAAGATGCCTTGAACCTAGGAGGTTGAAACTCAGATGTTTAAACATGAACGTTCTATGCTAAAAATTTCGTAGACAAGTTCGCCAGGTCTGTCTTATGCCATTTCAGCACAATTCACTCTTGAAATGTGCATCACAGCTGAGAATTGAAAAAGAAAACACTAAAACCCTCTATTTTTTGGGTTCAAGGTTATTCATGGTCATCGATGTTGACAATATTCAAAAGCCTGTCACTAGTGCTTGTTATGATAAGCAGTATGTCTGTGCCTATCTGCAGCAGTTTTTATGCTAAATGAGCCAGTCGTGATAAAATACCCACTTTTTTATAGGGTAGCAATTTTTGATGCCCACCTGCGCAGGCTTCCTTGAACCTAGGGGTCGAGACCTAGACTGCTAAAATCTGCGTTTAATGCTGAACATATCATACGCAGGTTGTCTTGGTCTGTCTCCAGCCATTTTGTCACAGTTCACAGTTGAAATATGTGCTGCAGCCAATAACCGTGAAAAATTCACTAAAGTCCTCTATTTTGGGGGTTCAAGGTTGTTTAAAGTCAGTGATGTTGATAAATCTAAAAAGCCCATCACCAGTGCTTGTTATGATAAGCAGCATGTCTCACTATACAAGCCAATATTGGGAAAATAACATTTTAGAGGGTACTCCTATTTGATGCCTTCATTAAAGGGGAACCTCCTCACCCAGGAGCACGAAATTTTGTCACGATAAGCTTGAGTCTTTATGGCAGCCCGCAGTAAAGATTTTGTGATTCTAGCTTGCGTATGTTTGACACAATACTGCAGTGTGACAGACAGGTGGATGGACGGACGGACGGACACCTCAACGATGGCCAAGACATGCGAAGCATTCTGCTGTCGTGCGTAGAAAATAAAAAAATGACAGATTTTGAAAAATCTAAATACACTTAAAAATTAAAAGTTTTTGTTTAAAAAACCTAGAGTTTTTTTAACTCTGATTGGAACTTTGAAGTATGAACTCATCTGATTTATAATGAAACTTTTTGATTAGTAATCAGTATAGCAGAAAGTAGGAAATTGTGTTCTTAACTTCTTAACATTCGTTACAATTACAGACTTTGTTACATTTTTTGTTGAGATTTGTCTTATGGTTTTGCTGCACTGATAATTATGTAGCTTGGTTGCAAGAACTGTGGCTATGCTTTCTGCAAGAAATGCCTCGTGAAAAAGACGACTGTACCTCAGTGCAACAATGCAAAGCTTGCAGTGTGCAACAAATGCTATGACGTACTGACAGGGTATGTTGTCAGTTTAATTACTAGCTATCTGTTTGTCTGTCTGTCATTTTCATGCACTCCTAGCAGGGTTACCGTGGGTCCTGAAAATTCTTGAATTTTGAGTTTTCAAAAATCAGGACCAGAAAAGTCACAAAATTATATGTAGGTGCTCAAGAGGTCCTGAATTTGACAAGTTTCTCTTTGAAAACTAGGTATTTGAATCATTATTTTGTATGGTATTTTTTCTTAGCTTACATTAGCTTAATAAATATTTGCTTGAATGATATGCTATGCTGGATGTACCATGTTTTCCTACTTAAGTTAGCCGCATGGTCATATTTGACTAATAGAATAGGTCACAAAGTCAGTACTGAAAAAGTCCTGAAAAGGTGCTGAATTTTGATAATGTCATTTGATTGGGAACTATGTCCTAAGTAGAAAATAAAGGGGTTTACATACACAAAATTGTTGTTAACATTGTTCATGGACTGACCCAGAGTGCCAGTTTTCAGTTCAAAATGCTAAAATACAAGGATACTGAATGACAAAAACCTCAACAAATGACATATATGTCATGTTATCACAGCTGTGCAGTGACCTAATTTACTGTCGATGCTTGAGAGGCTTGGCAACTGAACATTTAGTGGCATATCGTATTAGCAGTTGGCACTGACATGTTGATATGGAAGCTAAAAATTGTTAGCATGATTGTGTATTTTTTCTGTTTATGTATTTAAGATTTACTTAAGATTGCAGCATCTTGCATATTTGTTTATTACATGACTATTATATCAGTTTCTGTACAGAAAAAAACGTAAAGAATGCTATGCAGCATTACAGGCTACGCAACATAACTGTGGAAAAATGTTTATCAAGTCATCGCTGTGGTTGCATTTGTATGTGGACACAGGAAGACGACTGGTACCACTTCTGCTGCATTTGAACCTCCAGATGCTTATTTCAAGTATGCTCATGAATAAATTTTTTTCATCATAGTTGTGTTATGTAGCAAATATAATCTAGGATTTTTTCGTTAATGTGCATCATGAATCAAAAGGTGTAAGCCATCGAGTTATTGTCGTAAGTCTGGCAAATACTGAGTGATTTTCAAAAAAAATATTTTACTGGCCCATTCAACGTTAAATTTTTACAATGAAGCAGTTGCTTTGGTTTAATCCCCTTTCAAATTCATTAAATTGTCAGTAACCTTGTGCATTACTATTTGTAGGCTACAATATGGCAATGGAAATAGCAGGCAATTATTTATAGTTAATTTTGACAGTGTTTTCTGAGTTACCTCTGTACTGTTTGATTTTCATATGGAAATGTTCACATTCATGCAGGACACTTTTCCTGGCTATGTGAAGTCCTGGAGTCTATTTTGCAAATGTCATAAGATTTTTTTTTGGTTTTGTATTGCCATCTGCTGGGCTTGGTTAGTATCTGGATGGGTGACTGTTTTGGGGCAGTTGGACCGTTTTGGTATATTAAGCCACCAACCTAGTTCAGTCTTCCAGGGTAGGTAAATTGAGTACTGGCATGCCAGGCTGGGGCACGTTCTCCTATGCAGTTAACACTGGTCCCATATGGCAGGTGATGCTCATAGTCATAGCTCCAAAATGGATTTCCTCTTGTAGGCAGGGTTTTCAATAGCGGACGTTTGGGCGTAAATACGCCCAAAAATTTCAACCCGTACGCCCAAATTTTAAGACGGGGACGTCACGACGTCCAAATCAATTTGCTTCTTATTACGTTTATTTGTTCATAATAAACTGGAAAGTGAATAATAATAATAATAATAAAAATAACAATACATTTGTATAGCGCCGTAGTGCCGCGGCTTCAGAGGCGCAAGACAGAATCTGTTTTCCAATGTTTCGTTAGTTCAATAATTTTCGCTGACTGTCGTGTTTCTAAGTACTTCATTTCATGAAGACGTGGCACGACAACCATATTAACTTATTCTGTGAACAGTTCTGATCCAGAAACTGCAACTTTCGTTTTGCATAAAGCTACTAAAATTAAATGTTGCTTTTTTTACAAGAAAGCCCAGCTGTCGCTAGGCAAGATGCGCTACAGTATATATAGTTCCTGTTGCACTACTGACCTTTAAGGTCATCCAAGGTCAATAATTTTCATGTCATTTGAAAGCCAATAAACGTGACTTTCTATTAGTGATTAATAGATAACTTGGCCATGTCTTTCACCGTTTCTGAGATACGGCTACTTTGCTCGAAACTTTCCCTTAGAAATTGCGGTGAAACCGCTGCAGATGGAGACATGGTTACTATTGACAGCCTATAGGAAGTCGCCAGCGCCCTATCCGATAGTACCATCGTCGACCCTCTACGACTAACCGTTTAGTCACAATACCGCACGATTGTCATACCATAGTGCGTTATGACCAAAGACGTTATCTAACGTCTTTGGTCGTGACCTTCCAAGATCATCCAAGGCCAATGATTTTCATGTCATTCGAAAGCCAATATGCGACTTCCTACAGGGTGGTCCAAAAAAAACTGCACAAAGTTAATGACACCATAATTTTGCAGTTTCTTTCTAATATTGCCTGCCAAAATTTATTGAAATCGGCCGATGTTTCATGGAGCTATTCAAAAAATAAAACTGGCATGTTTTTTATGGATTTCAGTGTCGAGGGTAATACTTTTTTGCACAGTTCAATTTCCAGCGGCAATAACAAAGAATATTTAGCTGCTGTATTCAAATATTGACTTTAGTCACGTAAGAAATTTCTATCGGAACATTTTGCTGAAAACCACATGACTCTGTGACGTATGGTTGCAAAATTATGGTGTCAATAACTTTGTGCAGTTTGTTTTTGGACCACCCTGTATAAGTAATCAATAGCAATCTAGGCCCTATCTCGCACTAAGTAATCACAATTATACATCCGTGACAGACAGATTGACAGACAGACAACAATCGTGCCACAGACGCGCTATTCAGCATGGCTGTAGCGCGTAAAAACCACGACCTATGTTGGTGGTGCATTAGTGACACATATGAAGTAGGCCTAAGTCTTGTTTTGCATTAAGTTTTTGCTTGATTTTTTTTGTAGGCCTACTGCATGACTTCCAGATTTTGTGCACTGACGTCCAAATTTTTTTAGCTTGGAAGTCATGACGTCCTGAAAATTCAGGTCTATTGAAAACCCTGGTTGTAGGGCTATAGACAGCTTTTATCATTTGGCCTTTTAAAACTTTTTGCCCTTTAACATTTTCAGGCGGATGGCAGCACTAGAAGGCAGTACACAGTATCAGCGACCTTCGCAAAGACATTCGCAGACAAAGACTCATGCTGAAGTCAGCGGGCGTTCAGCAGCACCGCCGAAAGGTCTTGGTGGAAAAGACGTGGCAATCAGTGAACGACTGCAGAAATTGAAAGATGCTACCCGACCAGGTCTCAAAACTCTTGCTCTGTTGTTTTAAGGTCATCCTCGTATTCTGCATTCCAGATCTCCCCTGTCTGTCAGTGCTGTATGGGCTCTTGACTTGACCCAGCCAGGTCTCGCTTATTATTTCTGCCGAGTGTGAACGTAGTGAACATTGGAGGAGATTAAGAGATTAGTCGTTCTGTCTGTGTTTCTGTCGTTCATTTGTTCATTCCTTCTGTGTACATAATGACTCATAATGGCAATGACGTCATTGCACCAACAGCGCAAGCAGCAACGCCGGCTGTTACTTTTCCCTCCCTCCATGAAGCGGCTCTTCCTTCTTTCTTCCCTTTCCTTATTGTATCGTGTGGTTGTAGGTGTTGTTGTATATGTAGGTGTAGTAGTAGTAATAGTAGTGTTTAAATTACTTTATTTGGCGGAGATATGCAGTCTCACAAACACCTTCTAGTTTTATTGTGAGGCAATCATCATAGGCTACATTATGGATCAGTCTGTCAGTTGTGCACAGGCCTGTCGAGAGGGGTGGGGTAAGGGGAGGAAGTTTTCCCCAGGCCTTGCAACCTTTGGGGGTTCCGTCGTTGCTCAAAAATGTAAAGTACATCGGAATGCACCATTTTAAAAAGCAAAACTCAAAATAAATTTTCTAGATTGGCCCCACGAAGATGTTTTCCCTTGGCACTGCTGTGGCTCTCAACGTCCCTGGTTGGGCTTTTAACTTGACAATTCAACTGCATAGAAAGCCAAAATTGTTGTGGATGCTTCTCAAGAGAGGAGTAACGAGTGTGCTAGTTGTTGGCTCAAAAAAACAAGGTTACTCACCAGACAGCTGAAAACCTCCAAAAAATGACACATATAAATGTTCGTTTACTTATGATTTGCCAGCTCACAGCACACCATGTACCGCAAAATAAAATTGAGCGTTTAGTTGAAATTTACAATAATTAATTGCTGCATGTGCATAGCTAGTCAGACAGTTGGTTTCAACACTGAGCTTACAGGAGAGATCGCACGTTTCATGAAACGGGAACTGGCACAGCATGCTGGAGTTGCTGCGTACAGATTTATGTAACACATGTTCATATTTTCATTACGACATTAGTCTGTTTTGTGTGCTTTTGAATTTTTTTAATGCATAACCCATAGAATGGGAATTTGGGAAATCAGCCATTAATAGGTTGTTTTTATGTCATCTGCAGTCAGCTTGCGATGTTGTGTTAGCAAATGTTCCGAGCCAGTCAGAGATTGAGGCGCGTTTGAATCGACTGAAACAAGGTCAGCTTATAGTTGCTGATATATTTCGGCAACTTGCTGTTTTTTTTATTCAGTTTTATTTGTATTTGTTTAAGATAGATTGTGACTTTTGTTTTAATAGAGTTTAGACTGAGTTCTGCAACTAATGTGATCATTCAGTGTGAAATATTGCATAAGTGGTTAATGAGAACTTTTTGAAGACTATTTCACTGTGGTGACAGCAACCCAAAACATGCAGCACAAAAGCAAGCACAAAAGGATGTGTTTTTCTATTTTATTTTCCAACTTCTATCAAGATTGATTAGTGAATTACACAGATATCATACGTATACTTCACATTCTGAACTCACTGTATTTTTGTAAGTTGTTTTTAGTTGTTTCTATTTACTGATTTGTATGTGTATTTTCTGTTTTTCTTTATTTGCGTACATTGGTTGAATAGTCTGCATGTTTGTATTTTAGATGCTTGGGCCATTGGTCTTTCTATGCTTTATAACACTTTGCATTACTTTGTGCAGTGTATTGTTTTACCCTGCAACTGTTTGCATTTTGAGATAAATCGTGATGAGCAATAAGGCCCACAGTTTTCTGCGGGTCACGGAATTTTGAGCCGAGTCACGGAATTTGCTTCTTTCCGCGGAATTTTAGTATTGCCGCGGAATTTTAGTATTGCCGCAGAATTTTGCAGACTTTCACAGAAGTTAAGAAATGACTGATGATTAGTACGATCATTGGCTTGATAACATAATTAGACTAACTATTTCATGGAGAAAGATCAAACTGTAGTGCATAAAACTGCGTCCCTACTAATAATTACCATTGTATATTGCACAATTGTAAATAAACACAATGCGACTAATTGACAAATTGCACTTTTAAAAAGAAGCTTTAAAAAATTGTTAATTTTTTTCGTATGTTGCTAGCATAACTGAGCGCCATGCCAGCATCCAAAAACTGAAGTTTTTTAATAGAATAAAGCTTAGTTTACGCACAAATTGAAGGCCGCGGTAAGTTGTGGAATTTGGACAGTTCTGCCATGGTGAGCCGCGGAATTTTGCAAACTTGCCCATGGAATTTGGCAAAATTTTCCGCGGAAAACTATGGGCCCTAATAATCACCATGTTGTGTTTCGTGTTATTCTAGCCCAGACAACAAGTTCAGATGCAGCAGCAGGGACTGGCGTCAGTAACAGGCAGAACCAGCCACATGTATGACATTTTGTCTGTTAAAATCTCAACTATTGAATGTGACTGATCATCTGTTGCTGATATTCTTATGAATCAGTAACATTATTAGCATTGCTTCTTTGTCTTAAAATTTCTGGCACTAGTATTTTTCTATCATGCAGAAATTTGAGTGTGCAAAATGTCATATTTAAAAAATGTATTTCTTTGATGTCGTCATCTATCCTCTGTCTGTGCAATTATTGAATTTGAAATAGCTCTGCCATTAAGGTGACTCTGACTCTGAATGACACTGGCGAATCATGACAGTGATTCATGACTGACTCTTGATAGTGAGCAAACTGAATGTTTAAGGAAATGCCATAAAGCTGAATAGTGTATTCATATTCGGCCAAATAGTAGTCCCATAAATAGACCTGAAACAAATAATAAGTGCCAGCATCTACAGATTCATACATAACTGCGACAAACAAAAAATTTGAGCTAATGCTCACAAGACACCTGTCATGCTCATATGGGCATCATGTTGCTGAGGCTGCTGTCTGAGGCTAAGTGCAGCAGCAACGAGTGGAAATGCCGCGGCACTCATTATTTGTTTCTGGTCTGTTTATGGGACTTCTATTTGTCCGAATACGAATACGTTATTCAGCCTACTATTCAAACAGAGTAGATCATGAAGAGAATATTTGGTGCAGCATTAATTGTGTTTACACTGGTATATGGAGCATCAGCAGAGTATGGCCTTTGGGTGACTCAGTAACTCTTCTGTTTTTAGAACGTGACTGGGGCATCTTTGCTTTCGGTGCTTGATTGTGTTAGTGTCCAAAGCATATACAGTAGTGAGTTGTGTCTACGCAGGTCTATGGATCATCAGCAGTGGGTGGAAGTCAGTTGACCCAGCAGCAGCAGGTCGACTCACTACTGGATGAGATCAGTGATGAAGTCCAGTTGGACAAAGCTCAACGAGCTCATCATGACAGTAACGCTGGACCTGGTCCAGCTGCTGATGTCACAGCACGACTTAGCCGACTCCACTGTCACTCGACCCGTCAGCTTCTGACTAACTGCTTCTGCTTGTTGGCTGCTTAGTGTGGGGGTTAACTCGTTGGTCTTGACTCTCAATCAATGAAGTCATTTGATGCTAGTCTTGGTTTGTACTTGGATGGGTGACCATTGGCAGATGGGTAATTTGGGTAAACCATTGCACTTCGTGTAACCAGCCACCCAGGTCAACTCGCTGGGTTGTAATGAGGCAGCCCCCTGTTGTTGTAACACCAGCCCCCTGTGCTCTGGCAATATAAACTGTGTGTGGTTGAAGGCTAAGGAAATGAAGATCAGTGTCAGCTTGTGGGCTTTTGAAGTATGGGAAGAACTTTGTGCCTTACAAATTGTTGATGCCATTTGTATCAAGTCGCTTTGCAACTTTCTGAACTGTAAGTTATTGAGCATTGTCATTAGCAGGTGAACGGAGTGATGCGTAGCATGGAACAGTGAGAGGCTTGCTCTGATGATGATCTAGATCACTATCTAAGCCTACTGTTAACACATGTATTTCCCAATGGCTTTAGCAGATCTCCTGTAAGCAAGTGTAGCGTGATGCCGTTCTATGGTTGTTTTCTATCTGAGTTTATTTTTTACGTGCAAAAGCAGCTACTGCTTTAGCTCATCTTAGACGTCACAATTCTGCCTGTCCGTCCATCTGTCTGTCTGTCTGTTCGTCTGTCACACGGGTGGATCAGTCAAAAACGGTGCAAGCTAAGATCACCAAATTTTCACCAACGTCTGCTTGGAAGATTCTGGTTTCAAAATCTGTAAACCTTTTCTATAAATTCGAAAGGGGTCACCCCAAGCAGGGGCACTAAATGAGAGGGGTGTAGGGAAAATTTGCGATTTTTAGCCAATGAGTCGCCATATCTCAGAAATGGTTCGAGATAGAGCCTAAATTACTATTAATGACCAATAGGAAGTCATATACTGGCTCTCGATTGGCACCAAAGTCAATGATCTTGGATAACCTTAAATGCCAAAATAGGTGTTTTATGGATTTTTTGAGCAATTTCAAGCTGCGAGACGCATTTCAAGAGCAAATTGCACCGAAATCAATCAAGATAGACAAGGACAGGCTGCACATGAAATTTTTAGCATTGGAAGTAGATTTCGACAGTCCAAGTCTCGATTTTCTGGGTTCAAGTAAACCTGCACTCGAGAGCATCGAAGAGTGGTACCTCCATAAAAGTCATTACTTTAGTGCTGTTGGCCAGTCTTTCATGAAAACAATTGCAGATCACCATGGGCATGCTGCCTATCACAAAAAGCATTAGTGACAAGCTTTTTAGTCTTATCAACGTTGATGACTTTGAAAGACCCTGAACTTCCAAAATAAGTGGTTTTATTGATTTTTGAGATCTTCGGCTGCAGCGCACACTTTAAGAATGAACTGTGATGAAATGGCTCAAGATAGACTGACAGTTTACGAACAGGAACTGCTATAGGCTTTCGTGCGTCTTGTGAGCATTAGCTTAGATTTCTTGTTTGAGTTCACATATGTGCAGTAGAATGAAATAAAACTGCAACAAGACAGTTTATTTTGATGTAATGTAGTTTTATCGAAATTATGCAAACTGCTGCTGCTGCTGCTGAAATGTATAAAAAAATGTTAATGTTGAATTTACGTTTGACACAGAACCTGTTTTGAATGACATGAACAAGCCTGGCAGTGGTGGTGGTGTAACGCCATGGCCTGTGGACTCTGCACATATGAATATTGCATCAACGGTGGACAATGATGCAGTTGCTGATGCAGTGGACACGTCATCAATGGACGATGTCCAGCGCCTGATGCAGCAAGTAGCTGCCGAGATGAACGTCGACGCCCAGCAGGCAATCGACAGCCTCAAGAAAGACAAAGATTTGTGGAATCGCGTGGAACGACTCAAACAGGATTCCACTCACCGACGCAGCAGCACCGGCATGGATATTGATGCTGCCGGTACTTATCACTTTTCTGGGTTGTTGTTGCTCTGAGAGTGCAGTGTCAATAAAAATATGTTGGCTGAGTGTTGGCATATTGTGCTGCCATCTGCTTGCTACACTTTGAGCTGCCTTTGCTTTGGTTTTTTTAACCTGAAAACTGGTACACCAGTTCTGTCCTGCGGAATATTCACACAGATTTTGGTTTTTGTATGCCTTTTCGTTTTTGAGTTAGGAGCCTGTATGGGATGAAAAGAGCCAGGTTACGACCTATTCAGATGGTCACACAGCAATGTGAGACGTTAGAATTCCGTTGATAAAACACATTGAACCAGCAAAATATGCAGAGGAAAAGTTCTATTTGTCATGCAGTCTGTTTGGTTAGATATGTTAAATTGGGTTTGCCAAAAAGCCCATAATGTCCGGGAACTGTTGGAAATTCCATGTAGCGATGAATATGTTATGTATATGTGAATGTGCAGCAGACGAGTCAGACAATGAAGATGAAGAAACGGCAACTAAACGTATCATTCAGCAGGTGGGTGTTCACATACGTGTCTATGCTGTTACTGCTAGAATTTTTCTGTCGCTGGGATCGGTGCCCATTCTTAAAGATTTTAAAGCAGAAGATGTGTTATTACTAGAGCTGTTGAAGCATTAATTTTTTTAAATGCATGCATTGATAATGCATCATTATATTGCTGATATTTTTGTGGACTATCGAGAGGGTGACTGGAATGACGACTGATGAATTCGTGGCTGTGTCGCAGAATAGTAGTGATAGAATGGTGTTGCGCCAGCCTAGAGCTAGATCTCATTATATGCCACCGCTTCTTGATGACGTGGAGCGGGTTGCATCTGCAAAATTTTTAGGCGTTATTTTTCAGGACAACTTTAAGATGGATTTGCATGTTAATTCAATCCT
>Ga0209367_1006247_pt1 | contig 16511 bp, 7 predicted proteins | sample WorMetLIZISLAND2_FD_187412 | JGI IMG/M metagenome (GOLD analysis project Ga0209367, IMG submission 187412) | Marine gutless worms symbiont microbial communities from Max Planck institute for Marine Microbiology, Germany - Olavius geniculatus... ... | reverse complement strand
TATATATATAAAACGCTTAAATAAAACGCTTTTTTCCGAATAAACATGAGTTATATATCCCAATATCTCACACCGCTTGATCGCTGCAGCAAATACGCAAATATATAATATTTTATATGTATAAATTTGCTTATATATATATAACGCAGCGTCTAGGCCTACAACAAAAAAGGGTTACACTCGCGGAGAGCGGCAGTGGACTACATATTGTTGGTTAATGACCTTCCTGTAGCTAACATAAAATTGTGGTGACGAATAAACACAAGTTTTATATTCAATACTTATATACAAATTAAGTGAGAATAAACACTAATGTCACATGCAAAAAGTCACTTGCAACGTATAGGCCTACAACAAAAACGGGTTGCACTCGCGACAGTCAACTACAGACGGTTATTGTGATCGTCTTGCAGATAACACGGAACTGCATTGGCTAAGGCCGTGTAGTCTTGTTTATCGCAAACACAATTCTAGTCATCGTGCTTCATTCTCCAAGGCGTAGAGCAATGCCCTTTGACGATGGCTTTATTTCGAACTGACCAAATGGTAAGTAAAATTTTCGAAAGTCAACGCATCGAAATCCGGTCGTAACAGACACATAATGACCATCTCCCACATGTCCACAATAACTAACTGTCTCTTTGTCCTTGATTAATATAGGGCCTATCAACTTTGGCAGAATTTTCGTTAAACATTTGACGAAACTGTGCCCATCTACAACAACACAAACCAAGCGAAGTGTAACATAGATTTACACAAAAAAAATTCATCAATAAAAAGATGACGAGCATGTTTTAAACCTTGATCTGATAGTTTTTTTCCGCTTAAAAGTAGTATAAGGCAAAAAATAGAACCTTTGTGTTGTAACCAAAATAAGAAATATGCAGCACTGTCTACATTCAAAATAGTACAAAACACCATTGCAGTCAATGAGCTGGTCTTAAACCTATGTCTAATTAAAAAAAACGCTTTACAGCTTGCAAAAATGAACATATTTATGCAAATTATACTACATTCAGTTTAAGTACGATCACCAACATAGAAAACTTGTCAACACAATAAAATGCAACATTTTACCTGTTTGATGTAAATTCCATAATTTTGCTTTTTGAGTCAGTGTTCTTGATTGTAACTTTCTGTTCTCCTAATTCCTGTTTTACATTGACAACTTTGTCCTCTCTCAGTTGATAAGTCTTCATGACGTATTGTGTTTTTTTCCGTATCGTATCGTATCGTATTGTATCGTGTCAGCTAAACGTAGAGTCAACTGATGGACAGCAAACAGCAAGAATGACTGTTATATATAGCATTGCATGGTATGCACGGTAGGCCCTATGAAACAATAGTCTTTTGTGTGAAATGCGACCTTTGGAGTAAAGCTCACAGGTCATAAGAAAGTCAGACATTTTATTCCACATCATGATCTTAGCTAACAGCCTATAAAATAATTTATGTAAATGAAGCTAGGTCAATATGGAGGAGAGCTTATAGGCCGCTAAGTTCAGATAAGCCTATCATAGGCTGCAAGATCAGGCTGGAACGTAGGCTCACGGAGAGGCCTATAAGCCCTGCCCACTGTTTTGGAATATAGCCTGGTTTTAAAGCCTATCATAGGCTGCAAGACTATGATAGGCTGCAAGACCAGGCTATAAGCCAAAACAGTGGGCGGGGCTTAGAGGCTATGTTCTGGCCTATAGCCTGGTCTTGCAGCCTATCATAGCCCTAGATTATAATTAGGCACACGGATAGGCCTTTCCTGCTATGATAGGCTGCAAGACCAGGCTATAGGCCAGAACAGTGGGCGGGGTTTATAGGCTGTTCTGGCTTATAGCATGGTCTTGCAGCCTATCATAGACCTAGATTATAATTAGGCACAGGCCTCTCCGTGAGCCTATTTATAATCTACTTACGTTTGTGGCCAACTTTCTCATATACGATATGTAATCGTCTGCGCACTCATGTTCCCTCTGTCGACATGAAAAAATCTCTTTTGCAGACCTATACGTAATAATTTCTGGGGTCTTATAACGTTCGTCAAATTCAGTTTTAAAACTTGCCATTAAGTTTATCTCGTTCGAAGTGTCCAGCCAGATGGCTGCACTTTCCGTCAACAGCACTTTGCTTTGGGATATCCCTTATATGCACAATAGTACTCAAAATGTTTCAGCCATCTATCTCCATCCTCACCCGTTGTTCCGGAAAAAGTACCTGGACCAATTCTGCCGTACGAAGGCAAAATGCCGTAACTAGGGAAATTGTATTTTTACAGAAGAAGCAAAAAGCAAACTTTTTGCAACTTAAACAATACGGCGCAGCACATGATTCTCTTGTTGTTACTAGTTAGTTACTACCGGTACCACAAGAACTGGATATAGTATCAACTTTGTAGCTTTCATCCTAACTCTGAGCTTTCCTGTTACCAATATATTAACTGGCGACGCACTTGTGCTTTAAGCCATTCTATTTGCCAGGCAGCAGAAAGCCTATTCCTTATTTCTGTTCTTATGTGTGTCCGCCTCGGGACTGCAGCACACAGTTCTGCTGCAGCTGCTTGTTTGCCACACTTTATATCCTATACCCCGTTTGCCGCGCAATGGGTCACACTCGTTTTAGTAGCTGGCAGCTGTCCTGTCAGCTTTGTACGCGGCATGTTGTGCGAGCGCCATCGAGACTTGCTGATATATGACTCCACTATTATTACAAGCAGACGAGGACAGTTTATGTTTACAGATGACAGTCGACGACCTGCAGTTATGGGTGTCTGGATATTTAGTTAGACTTACTCACTGTCGGTTTTTGACGTGCTACAGCTACATGCATGCTGTATAGCACCCATTAGCGCGTCTATGCGGCAGTTGTCGTCTGTCGTCCGTCAGTCGTCTGTCTGTCACGAAAAAGGTAAGTCGAAAGGGGTCGGCGATGGTACTATCGAATAGGGTGCTGGCGACTTCTTATAGGCTGTCAATAGTAACCGTGTCTCAATCTGCAGCGGCTTGAGTATGGCGTCGCCAGTTCCTATAGCTATTAGCTTGTTTGAGTTACAGGTTACAATACAGCTTATGACCAAAGCTAAAAGTGAAAAATAGTGCCGTTACCATATGGGAACCGTTGCATCTTTCTAATCGAACACTGTATGCCTATATTGCGTCATTTATTTTATATGTATCTCAGAAAAGAAGTGCTGGTATGCTTTGCAAGCGGCAGGGTTAATGCAATTTAAATCGAGTGATTTAAATCATTGATTTAAATCAATTTAAATTTGTTTAAAAAATTGATTTAAATCAAAAAAAATTAAATCACAAAAAATCGATGCTTTGATTTTTATTTTAAAAATCGTGACTTTTATCAACCCTGCCAAGCGGCAATGGAAGCGGTGCTAGCAGCACACTGTCCCACTTCAAGCACTGCCTGTGACCAAAAACGGTAGTGAGTGAATGAGTAAGTAAGTAGAGGTTTACCATACCGCTCAACACATAATAGGTCATGTCAGGGAAAAAAGCCACACATTTCTTTGCACTGGTACAAATATCGCACAAATAGACACAATAATAAACACAAAATTTAACCTTTACAAAAAACAGGCAAATATTCAAACACAAAATACTAATTTAAATTTGCGCCTCGTTATCAATCCAGTGGCTATGCCGTTTGCTTTATTGGGGGCATAAAATGATAAGTAGGTAACGATACATACTGTCTTTTGGCTTTGAATCGCATGTGTTCTGATTTTCATTAACGATACTATGGCAAAACGCAGTGCTGCGTTTTGGCTTGGCATTTGTGTAAATATTTATTAACTAAAACACGGCCATTGCAGTACTGCTTTTTGGCGTGGTTTTCGGAACAAAATTTGGGAGTTACTGTGTTTTGACACATACAGCCCGACGTTATTAATGAGCAGATGGCCGCCAAACGTTTGTTTTAGCTGGCCATAAAGTTTTGAGAGCAGGTTTTTCGTTTGTGTTTAGTTCCCTTAAGGAATTTCTTTAGTCATAAACTTACAACTAATTTAGTTTTATACATAACGTATTAGGCTTAATGTATGCAGCTATCTTATTGTTAATGCTGCCGTTATTGTTGTCTTCCGCGATGTCGTTACGTCGTTCCGCCGCTAAAGTCGATACGGATGTGATGCGATGCCAATTTTGGTTCCCCGAAAGTGACCTAACTCCAATTTCCTAAAAGTGCTTAATTAGTAAATTAATTAATTCGCATTCTCCGCCAAGTGTTTTGCGTTTGTTAATTAAGTTAATTGCAAGTTAAGTATTTATTAATTTAGTTAGAAATCGACCCTATCATCCAACACACAAGGCGGGTATATAGATATTTTAACTGTTTTTTTTCAATTACTTTCGTATACATACCACACCGCACTACCGTACTGGCACGCACTCTATTTTATACATCTCATAAAAGAAGGCTGGCGCTCAGTCGTCGTCGCTGCCAGTCACCAAGACTGACCAATGGCAACCCTCACTGCAGCGACGACGACGTCGTTCACAATACTACGTGTTAGCTAGCCAAATCTCATATTTCTTTTACACCACAAAACGATAGTTTTTCGGATGCTTTTTTAGAAGAGCCAGAATTGTAGTTTGGTACAGGGCGACCACTCGCACCCACAACACATTGATTATTTTATCAATAAAACTACATTTTTTATATACTCAACGAACATTTCCGGTGCTCGTCTCTTCCTCAAAATAAGACCTCGACTCACGGTAGAGGCGGTACAGTAGGTGGAGGTGGATTATCGCAGAGGGGTGTGCTGTAAGTAAGATAAGGTCTTTGCCGACTACTTGTCTTTGTCTGAGTATCTCCGCGGAGCTGCTCACAGTTAGAATGTCTCCTCGTTAACTCTTTACCGGCAAGTTTTTTTCTAACTGCGGGTACGAGCTCTCTTCTGCCGGGATGGAGTTCAACTCGTGAAAAAAGATGTAGAAAACTTCGCCCGAACAGAAGATAAAGGCGTGCCGTTCTACATGTCCACCACTGCGTCTTGGTAAACCACAATTTATTAGCAAGCGTGCCAGCGTAATATCCATGATTATATCTACAGCATGGTTTAAATCTCGTATCGACAAATGGATATATTTATAGATAGCCATATTCGTAAAACCCAACTATTACCTTAATGTATGATGTCATTTTTACTCTGCCCGTTCCGTTGTTTGATTGTCTAATTTTATTTTGCACACATAAACGACATAAAGTTGAGCATCAGTAACACAGCAAAAAACACGTATGCAAACGCAAGTTACCGTGGTTCCTTTTGCATAACACGAAAAACCAAATGGACAGTACTAGAGTAACTGTGCACACAATAGCGCCACACTTGTTTGTCATGTTTTCTACAACATAATAGAAAAAAACCGTATATACTTTTCTCTGCATAACCTTGCCAAAAACATTTAAATTGTTTTTGCCAATATTACTGCTTCCCGTTTTTCAACTTGTCTGCAAGATTTATATAATTAACCGATTACGACTGCGAAATACTGACAAAAATACATTTTTGATGTAGGCTTAACAAAAAATATTGGCAGTACTAGAAATCAAAGCAAAAAACTTCAGCAGTTTACAAAGTTATGTAAAGGCAATATGAGTCAAAACTTGAAAACAGCAAAAATGGTTTTGGGGCGATATTATCGCGTGTTAAATTCCAGACTGCCCCTTACAAGACTAGCCATTCTAAATACTTGCAAAATATTACTGTAGGCTTATATCTTAAACAAAAGTTCGTTGTAGATACTTTTACTAGGTGCCAAGCTAAACTAACTAAAAGCCGTTTTCGATTGTTGACTCATATCGCCCTTAGATAGCATTGTAAACTGTGAAAGCCGCTTGTGACAATGCCTAGGCCTATATCCCTTATGTGAGTTTTTACTCAATGTAATTTAACGCACAGTGAATTTTAAAGTTAAGACAATAATAATTCATTTTTTTTATTTCTTAACAGTAACAGCCTATATATTGTATAGCTATAATTTTCTGTTACTGGCACGCTGCCGGCGTTGCAGCTGGTGACGAAACAAGCAATGAATAATCTGCTGCTGGTTTACTGACGTCATTGTCGCTATGACGTCACGTCACTGCACGCACAGGCAGAGAGACAGAAAATCACAAACGCCTGAACGTGTTTTTCTACCATGGGCACTAGCATTTACCGCAATATGCGTATATCACGGCTTATGCGATAGCAACAAGCTGTTGTTTTAAGCGATGTGCCAAGTCAATGGAAATAATAAATTTAAGATGACGGCAGCCGCCATTTTAAATTAATTTATCGCTCATAGCTTGTTTATTATTGCACGTATTTGCACGAAATTTAGCATGTGTATTACGTTTGAAGTCAAACATACACGCATGCCAAAATATTGAACAAAAATAAAATTCAAAATGGCGGCGGCCGCCATTTTGGATTTTTGCAAATACAACAATAAATCAGCCGCCAATTGACATAGATAATTGAAATTTTGCAGTAATGTCGTCGGCTGCTACCAGAAGTAGATCGTGTGACCAAAATCGACAAAATATTAAATTCAAGATGGCAGCCGTTGCCATTTTGAATTCCGTTTATCGTTCATAACATAGTTGCTGTTGTACGTACTTGCACGAAATTTTATATGCGAGCTAAGGTTGACGTTCTACATGTAGTTATACCATAAAATTAAACAAAAATGAAATTTAACATGGCGACGGCCACCATTTTGTATTTTAACACAAATCATAACAAATCAGGTGCCGACTGAAAAAGTTCATAAATGTTGCAGGAATGTGGTGTCACAGCTAAACCAGCTGAGACGCGCGAGTTCTTTTACTCAAACGCCTGCCTACTTATAAGACCTATTTTACCCTAGAAGTTTCCTAGGTAAATTTCAAACACGCACACAGCAAGAAAAGATCACGATTCTCTTATGCATAAAATCAAGCAAACAAAAGCACATATATACAGCGGTATAAGGGTCGCGAAAAAACAAACTAATTACAAGCACGTCACTTTTACGGTGACAACGGCCTGTATCGACGACAGGACCGGAGAACTAGCAAGCTTAACGGTTTAATGCGACAACTGCAATTCGTGCGTTAACAGTGGCTAACAAAACATGGCGTATTTCATTAGCACAAGAAAGCAAATTTGAGTCTAAACAGGTGTGCGAAACGGAGCAAAGTAACACTCATACCAATGACAAATGCGTCACAGATACGCCGAGGTTTCGAGACTGGGCCAAAATAGAAGAAAACAAACTACACGGTGTACAGAACAATACGAAAGCAACTCACGGTAGTAGGTACCTTTGGACAGTTGAATAGCACTCCTTAGCAACCGTTGCTAAGGGAGAGGACCTACATACAATCACCCCTCATTATAAACTATCCCCGCCAGTCTAATAGGCTTTGTTTTAGCCTATAGCCTAAGCCTCTTTGTTCAGCCTTAGCCTAGTTCCGGCCCCTGCCTTACTGCCTTGTTCTAGACTAGCAGGTTTTTGTTTTGGTACAAAGTAAATATTACGAAAGAGGGGACACTTTTTACGGGGCTATTGTATGTAGTACACTGCGGCGCCGGCTCATTATAACCCATTAGCGGTTCCGCGCTGCCGAGTAATCACGTCATTATCGCACCACTGCTCCTGCTGCTGCTGCTAATAATCAACGGTTATCAGCCGTCAGCTGCCGGCGCGTCTGCATCGCTCACGTTCTTTGTTTTAGGCACCACGTAACCTGGTAGTTAATATCTTATTAGGCCGCTGCTGCTGTCCCTCCTGGCGATTATAGCTAATTGCTATCCTATATGCCACTGCGTGCGGCCTGTATACTTGTACCGTACAGTCTGTACTTGTGTGCAGTAGGGTCCATAGCTAAACACCCACCCTCATATGGCAAGCCCTAGCTAAATACGTATAGGTTTTACTCTGACAACCAATGACAAACATATTTATTTAAGCCACTTTGTCCAGCTTATTTAAACCGGCTGTCAGCCAATTTCATCGCAGTAGCTCCACGACCATCCTGCGTGTAACATCTACACAGGTTAGCGTCTATTTATTATAAGGCTTAGCTTCTGTTTACTGAAAAAGGCAACGGCGGTAGCCAAAACATTAACCTTACAAACAAAAGTTACAATATTATAAATTTATGTAAGCTGTCGCTTTTATTTTTATGATAAATTTGTCCAACTTAGACCGATTTTAATGATTTTTCTATGCTTGCTTTCTGATGTAGGTCAATCTTTTTGTTTGCAGCACAATTATTGGTCCACAATGTATATAGATTTTAAAAGATGTAAGTGCCGTGTGCCGACATAATACGCGGCCGTCCTTGGAGTTGCCAGGCGTCTCAGGCGTTGATAGTGACAAGGCACCAGGCGCCAGACGCCGAAACACTGGCTCTGCCGCCTAACTGTTGTTAGCCCAAGTTTGCAATCGGCCTCTAAACTGCCCGCCACTTAATTTGCCACCACAGTATAGCCTACGTTTGTTAACACGTGCGTAAGAGTTTTTCACGTCCGATGACTTTTACCTTTGACTTTTTGAACTGTAAATTAAAACACCGGTTGCTTCTGTTCTGGCAAACGTTTACTTAAGTTTTAGTTGTTCTGCACTTTCTTGTTTTCGGTTTGTGAAACAGTACTGGTAAGATGCTTAGTTAATGCGGTCTAGACTGCCGCATAAAAAGTAAGCGGCAGAATATTAGCAAACGATCGATTTTGAGTAGGTAGGTCAATAAGGCCGTCTGTTTGTCTGACGTTCGTGTGTCCAGGTATATGACATCAACAGGTCTCGCCAGGAGATAATTCCAATAGGCGCAGTGATCAACGTCGTGACATACCAACGCAGCTTTATTGCCGTCCAGTCCAAGTCATTGACTCTGTTCAAAGGCTCGTCGTTCTCGGCGCTACTACGGAAGCTGACGTCTAAAGCGAAGCCTGGTCCGTTCAGCCGCATGCTGCCGTTCGACGACATCTGCGACGTCGCCATCAACAGTCAGCGAGTTTCAACCTCTCTTTTGTCTGCTAATCAGTAGGTCCTACTGCACAAGTTCATATCAGGGTGGTAGGGGCGTAACTTTGGGATAGACACCAGCCATTGCAGACCGACGCATAAACTGGCTGGTATACTGTTGACGAAGATGACAAGATGCGGCAGCGCATTGCCGATTCCCCTGCCAACGTGGATTTAGCGGAGTGTAAAAAAAGCAATCTGAATGGCCCAAAGATTTTCGCCTTGACTAGTCGGCCAGTTGAGGTCACCGGGTTCTGCAGTCTACTGGACAGCAGAGGTAGCGTTGTCGACGTAGTAACGACGGTATGCCGCCGCCTTCGATCTACTATTATTTCCAAACTGTTGCCCTTCTTAACCGGCGACTGTACATGTAGACGCACAATGATGATACCAGGGAGAGCTGGCCGTGGTATCAGCGGCTGTAGGCTTATTCGATAACGACCGGCAGTTTGCGTCATCAGTTCGGCCGGTGAAGTCGTTGACGTGAGACATGGCTGCTAGGTCTCATACATACAATGGACCCATGAAAAAGTATTTCCCCGTTAAAAAATATCCCCTGTTAAATAGTATCCCCCATCTGCTCGGTCTTATACATACAATGGACCAATTAAAAAGTATCCCCAGTTAAAAAAGTATCCCCCGTTAAAAGTATCCCCTCCATCTGCTCGGTCTTATACATACAATGCACCCATTAAAAAGTATTTCCCCGTTAAAAAGTATCCCCCATCTGCTCGGTCTTATACTATACCTAGATATAATGTATTTTTTGCATTAGCGCTATAGCACTTTTTACTTACTTACTTACTGTTTTATTATGCGGCGTATTGTGTCGACTCGTTTGCCACCAAATTGTGTCGACTCGTTTGTCGTTAAATGGCACAGTGTCTGTAGTATATATAAGCCCCGACATAGGCTTACACCGGCAGATTCAATCTGTATTGCAGACACGACGCATTGACGATGGACACTCAAGAGCAAAATCCGATCAGCGATTCTCAGCTCGTCGACGCGCTTAATTCATACGAAAACATGAACGTAGACAATCACAACGACAGCCTAACCAATTCTCAACTTGTTGAAGCTGTTCGATCTTACGAAAGTAAGTTTTCCATCGATTTTTATTTGCATTATTTTTAATACAGCTTATACAACCAAAAACTTTTTATAATTTATCAGCTGTAGTTTTAGTCACAAATACATCTCTAAATCAATAGACACAAAGAGCTTTCATGTTTTTTTCCTACAAATTTCGGTTAGAAGCACGCCTGGTTTGTGACATAAGTCTTTTATCATCAACATCTTTAAAATAGTAGCTTTTATTCATTCCCTTACATAGTTTTGTTGTATAATAGGCGAGCAGCAACAACGGCAAGAGTGGCAACACCCATGTTCCAACTGCGGATTTGCCATAACTGCCAACGGCGGTCTCTGCAAGCGTTGCTTGGCTCAACCGTACTGTTCTAAGTGCAAGAGGCACTTACCAAGAAACGCGTTTGATCTGCCCGGTACCTGTCAGGCGTGCGCTAGAAAGGCCGCCAAGGCACAGCGAACGACACACTACGCAGTTGACCGCTTAGTTGCGGAGGTGATCATACCGACCGACCAAAACGACATAACGTACGAACGCTTCATCCAACGCAACCGTCAGCAAATTCTTCACGTCATCGACGAACATACTCGTACTAACGGGTAAAACACGTTTTAATTATGTAGTCACGTTGTATTTGTATTTCTCACTATTGATGTAATTGCTACTATTTGTTCGGCGAAACTCAACGGTTGTTTCGTTGTGTGTCTGCGTCGTTGTAGCTCGGTTCGGGTTTTTGCGCGAACATCGGCTCATTTTTCTCGCAACACATCGGACGGTCTGCAGCACATCGATGGCCACTTTACCTCGTATCGCCAGATGGTATCAAGTGCCCAAGAGTTTGTCAGCGATCTCTTACGGAAGGAGCTGAAATCGAAGACTGAAAATTTCAACTGTCGCGTGAGTGGCTTCGTCCTGGATCTCGTATATGAATTCACACTCGTAATAACAAAATTCCGCCCGCTTGCGGGATCATCCTATATTCCAACTTTTCCCGCTATAACCAAGAAACATGCTACAGTCAACGTAAAAACAGAAATCAACGTTGCTTTGAGTATGCGATTCTGTCTTGTCTCTACCCAGTCCACACACACCCAGATCGTGTTACCAATTACACCACGTATCAAGGCAGCCTCAATTTTGATGAAATCCCGTTCCCAGTACAGCTCAAAGATATTCCCAAATTTGAATCCTTCAATCCCCACATCAGTCTCAACGCTATTTCTCCCGACCCGGAGAACAAGGGTTATACGATCGATTACCTGTCACCAGAGCGTCACCGCCAGCACCACGTTTATCTGCTACTTTTTTATAACACCGAATCGCAGCACTATGTGTGAATCAAAAACTTTTTGCGCTTAGTTTGCGATCGCACGGAGCACGACGATGCCACTTTTGTCTGCAATAGTTGTCTAAATGTTTTTTCGTCACAGTGAGTCCTCGACTCCCACATTTCCCCATGCTTACAACACCCGGCTTAACAGACCGTTTATCCGCGGGGGGACGAAGCCAAACTAAAATTCAAGGACAACGATAAGGAGTTTTCCTCGCATTTTTATTCAGTCTGCGACTTTGAGAGCTTTTTGGTCCCGTCGGACCAAGAATCCGACACCTATAGCAAAACACGTATTATCGATGAATATTAGGTGTCAGGATTCTGTTGCTACAGAGTCACAGATCTGCCGATGTATCAAACCACACCAAAAGTCTACAGCGGTCCCGATGTCATGTCCCATTTCAACGAGCACATCATGTCCGAAAATCGCCAAATCAACCAAATTTTATCACAACAGTTCCCTCTATCTCCCATGACCATCGAACAAACTAGACAGCACGAGGCAGCCACGAAGTGTGCAAATTGCAACTGTCCATACACCAGTCGGAACCATAATGTTAAACACCATTCGCACCTTACTGGCTTACTTACTTCACTTTGCCTCATGCAACAATTGTAATCTTCAACTAAAACCGAAAAAGTGCAAGGTCAAGGACGCTGACCAGAATGCAAACAGCTACGCCCTTGCTATTGTGTTTCACAACCTCCAAAGATACGATTCCCATTTCGTTATCAAACATTTTAAAAAACAGTACAGCAAGAAGGTCACCAAAGGTCACAAGGTCAGTTTTGATGACATCAAAGTTATACCGCTAAATGGAGAGCGCTTCCTCCAGTTTCAGATAGGTAACTTGAAATTTCTCGACTCATTCCAGTTTCTCTGAACTTTCCTCGAAAATTTCGTGTCACTCCTTTTAAAGAGCGGCAAAGAAAATTTCCCCCATATCACAAAGTATCTCGGTGACACACCGTACACGTTTGCCAAGGGGGTCTATCCGTACTCGTACGTCGATTGCCGCGCTAGATTCGACGAAACAAAATTACCGCTCATCGAAAATTTTTACAACACCCTAACGGATGAACCGCCCTCCATTCAAGACTACGAGCGCGCACAAGAGATTTGGGCACATTACGGCATTCAAAATTTGGGTCAATACCACTACCACTATCTCCTCTCCGACGTCCTACTGTTAGCCGACGTGTTTGAGCATTTCCGACATGATGTGCTCCGAAACCACGGACTCGACTGCCTGTATTTTCCCATTTTTCCTCTCTGGCCTGGAGCATGGCGCTCAAACACACCAAAGCAGAAATGTATCTGATAGAGGATGAAGACATGTATCTTATGGTAAAATACAACATACGCGGTAAAATTTCAACGACATCTAACCGCTATTCCAGAGCCAATAACCCTCTTGTTGAAGGATACGACCCTCAGAAACCTACTACTTTTATGACATACCTTGACGCCAACAACCGTTAATATGCCTCGCAATCCGAACCCCTACCCGTGGTGATTTCCGTTTTCTCACCCCCCAAAAAATTTGCGAACTGGACTTCCGCAGTATACCGGAATATTCGCTCGGAAGATGCGACCTTAAGTACCCGGACGAGTTGCATCCCATCCATTCAGATTACCCGCTCGCTCCCGAACACCTCACGACAACTAGGGACATGTTAAGTCCCTTTGCGCAGTGTCAGGCCGCGTTGTTTCTTACTCAGTTTTTCACCAGCCACCGAACGGTATGTGTATGACATTTGCGAGAAATCGAGTCAACAATTTATTTTCGCGTCAGAATAAGCTCGCGTGTCTGTATTTTTCACTGCTTGTTCGTGATTGTGCTGTATTTATTGGTCGCTTTATTTAGCGGTCATTGTTGATAGCGACTCCGTCTTACTTCGTCTACCAGTATGTCTGCATGTCATTGTCGTTGTATTGTTCGCTGTACCTGTCCGTGTGTGTGAACAGGAGTTAACGTGTAAATAACAGTTACTGCAAGCAGTACTGATTTACGTTATGTGATAGTATTTCATTTACCTGTTAGCATCTGTTCATAGGTGTTTACCAATCAGAGGCCGAGTTGTAGACTCCGCGCCACTGTAAGTAGGTCGTAAATTGAATGCTGTGCTTGTATTGGTTAGACCAAGCATTAATTAGATTGTCGCTTTATCTGGGGCGCGCAAACGAGTTGTTTGAATCAGTTGTTATTGTTATTCTAGGGTTCTTGTGTAGACCCTAGACATAGAGTTGCTTGGATTGGGAGGCCTGTGCGGACCCCCTGAGTAACGACAGTAACAGGGTACTCGGATGAACCCGATTAGTGGTGTAACGAGGAAAGGAGACTCCTAGGTGAGCTCTTAGACTTCGAATAGTCTGGATTTGAGCTCAGTTTTGTGTGGCTTAGTTGTATGTAGATTAATTTGTGATTGTTTCATATGATATTTGATTGTGTTGAGTAGTTCGTAACTGTTGATTTTGTAACTGTTGATTTGAATTGTGTAATGTAGAACTGTGAAACTGTGTAATTGATTTATTGATACGAAAGTTTGCGAATTCACTTATTTAACAGTGAAACTGAACAGTCTCTTGATTGACTGAACTGTTTGATTGGATTTGGAGCTGCGACTGCTAAACGTTTGAAACTGTATATTTATGTGTTTATTCTTTCGTTATTATTCGCTGTAAATATTTTGCTTATTAAATCGTATTATCGTGTTATTTTTATTTTTGGTGTCTGTTTACTTGAGCATTAGGCCTAAGTTTAACTTAAAGCTAAGTCTAGCGTAGGCCTAGGATCAAATCTCACAAGGCAACCTTACATTTTGGTGTCAGAAGTGGGATGTTTTTTAAATAGGTTTGTCTTGTGAAAGACAGTGTAATTTAGCGTGTAATTTTGAGTAGTGTTCATTTTTGTCGTTTTGCTTATTTGGTGATTTATGTTGTTGCATCGTATATTAATTGTGTTTGTGTGCTTGTTTGAGCCGTAGAAATCCTGACGTAGTCGAGGCGAGCAGTCGAGGAGCACCCGTGTTAGGAACACCTAATGTAAGACCGGTGGTGACGATCTCAGTCTTGTTGGTCAACTTCGTGTGATATAGCTTTTGTATTATTTACCCCTCTGACCAACTTGATTTTGGTATTATTTCGTGTGTTAATATGGATCGGTTACCCCCAGAAACACAGGAACAAGTCAAGAAAATGAGCACCGCCCTGTAACTGCAAAACCAGGTAAAGCGGGGGTACGACCCAGACCGTTTGGAAAAGCTAAACCGAACAGAACTCTTGGAAGCCCTGGCCGAGACCATGCTGGCAGAACCCACAGCAGAGTCAAAAACAGATTTGTTTCGAGAGGCCCGGGAGGCGTCACAGATTCTTCTTCCCGCGGGTGATTCAATCACTGCTACTTCGGAAAGCGGGAGCGCGGCAGTCTGTCTTCGAGAGCTCGAGCTCGAAGAGAAACGGGCAGAGCGAGAGCGGGAAAAGCGCCAGGCGGAAAGAGAGGAACGGAAGACTGCCCGAGAGGCAGAAGAGAGAAAGGCTGATTGGGAGGCTCAGAAACTAGCCATGGAGTTCGAAGAGCGTAGAGCCGAGCGTGACGCCCGTTTGAAGACCGAGCAGCTCAAGTTAGAGCACGAGAACCGTCTGGTGGAACTGAAGGCCCGTCAAACCAAGCCAGGTGACGGTGAGGGGATAGACGGTCAAACCCCGTCCGATCCTAACGGGGCGGGTAATTTGGCTCTTCAGACGAAGAGATTTGGGGAAATGATGAGGCACGTTTTGCCAAAAATGCCTCTTAAAAGTGCTGAGCTGCCCCAATTCTTTGAGACTGTAGAAAAACTCTACGCGATGTATGAGGTTCCTGCGGAGGTACAAGCTAAGTTACTAATACCTCTCTTTACTGTTCAGACCAAATCGCTCGTTAACCAAATGTCGATTGACGATATGAGTAAGTACGACGAGCTTAAGAAGTTCTTGCTCACCGAGTATAAACTTACTCCTAGGAAGTACAAGGTTAGATTTGAAACGGCTTTTAAAAATGCCGGTAAGACATACACTTTGTTTGCCGCTAGGCTACGTAATTTGCTGTCATATTACCTTAAAAGCCGTCTTGTTGAGGATTATGAAACTCTCATTGAGTTGTTGATCAGCGATCGGCTAAAGGGATCACTTACACAGGGACTGTTAAATTATATTCTGACCCAAGAAGGATAGGGCTGGTATGTTGCCAGTAAGGTAGCTTCGCTTGCCGACGTATATGTCAACAACCGGGCTACGGTGATCGGACCGAACGCGCCGGAGGGCAAGTCCGTTAAGGTGGCTACCGCAGCGACGTCAGAAGGAGCGACGGCTGGCCAGAACTACAGAGGCGGTCGTGGTGGACATTACCAGGCCGGACGAGGCGGATTTAGCGGACCTCAGTCACCGACCAAGACGCAGAAGGCTAGGTGCTATACTTGTGGAGAGCTTGGGCACATAGCCAGAGTATGTCCCCTGGAACGAGCCGACGCTGATGATAGTCCACCATCGCCTTCAAGATTGGGTTGGATCAAGTGCCACAACTGCGCAGGATGGAGACACATGGCCAGAGATTGTGCGTCAGAGCCGAATGGTAGGCGTGGTGGTTCCAGGGGAAGTTGGCGAGGCAAGTATCGAGGCGGTCCCTGAGGTGATGGACAGCACGGAAAAGTACGCGTCAACTTGGTGTCGACGGACGAGGCGACCCAGGTGAAAACCCGTGAGAGAAATGTACAGTATGAGGACGGCGGCGAGCAAGCTAACCACAATAATTTTAATAGCTGGGAATTCGGGGCTCACCCGATGGTTGGTAATGTATGTACAAATGATACTTATATTAATGTCATCATCATCATCGACAACCGTGGGCTCAATGCCCGTTGGTGTCTGACGCCATTCTTACTATCGCTGCCCACCGCTGCCTATCTAGGGCAGCGTGGCTTGACTCCTGCAGGGTTGTCCCACACCACTGCTCAATGTCATCTGACCATTCTCGGTGAGGCCGTCCTCTTTTGTTTGAACCATCCATCATTCCGAACACCAGGGTCTTTATCTTTCTGCTGTCGTTCA
>Ga0209367_1006245_pt1 | contig 16516 bp, 8 predicted proteins | sample WorMetLIZISLAND2_FD_187412 | JGI IMG/M metagenome (GOLD analysis project Ga0209367, IMG submission 187412) | Marine gutless worms symbiont microbial communities from Max Planck institute for Marine Microbiology, Germany - Olavius geniculatus... ... | reverse complement strand
CAGAAGTGCATCCCGCTGAAAAAGTCTCAGAATAGCTGTTAACATACGTAAGTAGACGACTTTGGCGCTTTAGTTTCAAAATCAAATTGATTGGACTATTATGGCACTTAATGTGTGTAAAATTAAAATTAATTTGACAAAATAAAAGTCCGTAATTTACCGGTAATTTTGCAATTTTACCTTACCGTAATTTACCGTAAGTTACCGGAAACGTTATGGGAGCTTTAAACCCTAGTGTAGGATAATGTCTTAGACTCCAGCTGAGTACCATGTTGTAGGCCATTTGTCATTTACTTTTACTTTGCATTATTGTTTATAGAATCATTACAAGCTGGTAGAATGGTTTCAAGCGTCGCTGGTGGTGTAAGAAGGCAGCTACAAAGTGTAGCTCAGTCTGCCATGCGTGACATCCTAGACTCGCAGCTGAATGCTATTCGGGAAAGTGGAACGTGGAAATCCGAGAGAATCATTGTTACAAGTCAGGGACCTTCTGTTCACGTCCAGAACCAATTGAATCCAGTGCTTAACTTCTGTGCCAATAACTATCTTGGATTGTCTGTAAGCAATTTTTACACTTCTAATAAAGGTCGGGTCTCCAATAAACGCCAGGTCTATATTAAGCGCCGGGGTTTTTTGTCAAATGCACAAATAAACACTGGGTCTTCACAAATAGACGTCAGGTACCAACCACAATATATCGGTATATAGGCCCCATTTGCATATTTATTCTGAAGTCATAGGCCCCACATATGTACAGTTAACAAGAAATTTGAGCTAATGCTCACGAGATGCTCGAAAGCCTATAGCAGTTTCTGTTCAGTATTTTAGCTGAAAATTGAGGTGTTCACACTAAGTTAATATACAACGCCGATAGCTTAATAACTACTTTTGGTCCGGCGGCATTCACGCAAACTTCGTATAAGCTGAGCTCGTAGATGCCAATTGACGCTAACCACGTCAACATAGCATCAATGGCGAAACATACCGAAGGGACCTCGCTGCCATGGTAAAGCAAAAAAGCAAGAAATTTTTCTGTATCCGGATTGCATAACAATAGTTGCATGGCGCCACATTGTGAGTGATATAGACTTCTGTCACAGCCCGAAATCACCAAAAAAAATCCATAAAAACCCCTATTTTTGCGTTCATGGTCATCCAAGGTCATTGAATGTGGTGGCAATCAAGAGCCAGTATGACTTTCTATTAGTGATTAATAGTAACCTGGGCCCTTTCTTGCACCGTTTCTGAGATACAGTGACTTATTGGCTAAAAATTGCAAATTTGTCCCACCCCCCTCTCATTTAGTGCCCTCGTTCGGAGTGACCCTTTTCAAATTTATGGAAAAGCTTTACGGTGTCTGAAACTAGAGTCTTCCAGGCAGCCAGCAGTGTGTGATAAACGTACATGAAACACATTGTTAGAATGGACTGAGATTACAGGTGGTTATAACACTTCAGTCGCTTTGGTGAGAGATAGGACGATAAAGTATGCCTAAATGAGTACTAAAACTATTCACTAAATTGCACATGTCGTGAGCTGTAATGCAAGGAACGTTGTATGTATTGTAGTCTCATGTGATTGTCATTGTTAGAGTCATGCTGCTGTAGTAGAAGCTTGTCACAGAGCACTCGACAGTCATGGTGCTGGCCTTAGCTCTGTACGATTCATCTGTGGAACTCAGGTTATGACAGTAGTCACAAGAGCCACTTTGTAATGTTGATCGATGAGCTTTGGGTAAAATTGAACAATAGGTCCGTTGCTGGAAGTCATATAGCTGAATAAGCAGCAGAATGATGATGGAACAAGTCAAAGAACAAGCGCCACGCATAAAAATCTTCATTGTCCCGCAGGTAAATTCTTCATAATAGTGTTTTTTCTAACATTTGCTGCAGTTTTTGAGTTGCAAAAACAGAGATTATTGCCAACGGACTTATTGTTCAATTTAACCGAGCTTTGTAATACATACATTGTGTCACAGAACAGACACGGCTAGTTTGAGGACTTTAGTTGTTCTAATGACTGTAATATGAAAACTGTCAAATTGATGATTGTAATGTAATGTATCCTTGAGATGAATGCGTTTTGAAACGTTGAACCTGGCTGAAGGTAATTACTTTAGCTAATAAGTTTTCAAGTACTATTTTTCACATTTCGTATCTCACCGATGCAGCAGTATGGTTATTGGTTGGTTTGTCTTTTTCGCAGGATTTGCACAAACAGTTGGAGAGAAAGATAGCCGAGTTTCATGGTCGTGAAGATGCCATTCTCTACGCGAGCTGTTTTGATGCTAATGCCGGGTTGTTTGAGGCCTTGCTTGGTCCTGAGGATGCCATCATTTCTGATGAGTTGAATCATGCCTCAATCATTGATGGAATACGACTGTCAAAGGCCAAACGACTGCGCTATTCACATCGTGATTTGAATGGTAAACTCAGTAGTTTTTAGTCACTACCTGTCATGATTATGTTGCTAGGTCTTTTGTCTAACAGCCTTGTTTGTACATTTATTTAGCATAATTTTATAAAGATGAAGTTTTTTTCGACTCGTTGAAAGGTTTTGTTGGTAATACAGTGCCACGCTTAGAGGAATTCCTGCTATCATTTGCATTTCTTTTCTGTGCTTTCTTCTCCTACATAATTTCCCTCAATCATTTTGCAAGGTTTCAGGAGCAGTTGAAACTTTTTTGATGAGTTTGGCAGAGCTGTGCAACCACCAAAATGTGCTGAAGTTCGGTTTGGACCAAAGTTGATCAGTGTCTGACGTGTTGCATGTTTTAGTGTACGATTGCCTGCTGACTGTACACGTTTGCAAGGCTGGATAATAACAGCTGTTATGAATCAGCTGCTGTAGATGGGTTTAAAGATAACATATGTGAATGACCATAGGGAACAACTTAGGCGCACAGATAGGAAATTCTTGCAGAAAATCAGAATTTCAGACGTGTGTAAATTGGTGCACTGACAAGTAATTGTCTGCAAGTAGCAGGTCTATGGCTGTCATTCGTTATATACACTGTGTTTCTGTGGCTGAAAGAGGAATTTGAGCATTGGACAAACGTTGGACAAAGTGCACTTCAGTTGCATAAGACTACATTCAAAAGTGACAAAATATGATGTTTGTATCTGTTGGTTATCAGTGTCGTCTACGAACTGTTTGAATGACCCTCGTATGATGAACAAGTACACATACCTGTACACGATGCATTACCGTATTATGTAAATATGTTCCGACTGAGTGATTTTGGCCGATGTACTTTGTTTGTCTGTGTAAGATCTGGAGAACAAGTTGAAAGAGGCAGCGAGTTGTCGTATGAGGCTGATTGCCAGTGACGGCGTCTTTAGCATGGACGGCAACGTTGCACCACTTCAGTTCGTATATTGTCCACTTGTCTAGAGCTGTCACAGAGCAGCAGTGTCACTATTTCAGTTTCATTCAAGCTATTGGTATGTGTTGTTGTCCATCTGTCTCTCTGTCACAGATGTATTGTGGCTAAACGGTGCGAGATAGGGTTTAGGTTACTATTGATCATTAATAGGAAGTCGCATGTCGGCTTTCAAATGACATGGAAATCGATGACCTTGGATGACCTTGAAGGGTTATAACGCATTATTTTATGCCAATTGTGCAGTATTGTAGCTAAACGGTAAGTCATAGGGGGTCGGCGATGGTACCATCAAATAGGTCGCTGGCAACTTTCTATAGACTGTCGGTAGTAATCATGTCTAGTAATCTGTAGCGTTTGGCTGCAATTTTCAATCGATGTTAAAGTGGCCGTATCTCGGAAGTGGTGAGAGATAGGGCCTAGGTTGCTATCGGTCACTAATAGTGACACGTACAGCTGTCACTAAGCTGTGTGCGTGTGTGTGACGGTTTGCTGTCTCTAGGCAGATATGTGAGTTGGCTGACAAGCACAGTGCTTTGGTGTTCATTGATGAATGCCACGCATCCGGCTTCTTTGGTAAAACTGGCAGGTATGACATTTTGTTAGACTTTGTCATTGGTTGTGTGCAGAATTTGTACATCGTAATTATGTGACATTAAAATAATGGCTAAATTGATGAGTTTTACACATCTAGGGGTCTAAGTAGATAGTGAATTTGTAGGCAACATAAACATGTACTGTATGTATGTATGTATGTATGTATGTATGTATGTATGTATGTATTGTGTGTATGTATGACACTAGTGTTAGCAGCAGCATGATTCAAGATCACCTGCATTACATACAAGACCATCCACACTACTCAGCCTGCTTATCTGAATTCTATTCTGGAACATTACATTCCATCTTGTACATTGCATTCATCTGACACTAATCTGTTGTCTGTGCCTCGTGTCCGTACATGTTTTGGTTCTAGAAGTTTTTTCTGTAGCTGCCCCTACTATTTGGAACTCTTTTCCTTTTGACATCTGCAATAGCTGTTCATTAGCTTCCTTCCGTCATAAACTCAAAACATTCTATTTTTCAACGTCTAGCCATGTCTAGTGGCCCGCCTCACTCCTTACCTCAGCCCCTCAGATTCAGTGAGTTTCTCGCTGACATTGTGCGCTTTATAAATTAAATTTACTTACTTACTCACATGAAGAGTAGTGGTATTTGCTGTGGTTCAGTTCTTTGCTGCCTCAATATTCATTTACTGCCAGTTGCAGCTGTTGATCTAACTGTTCTTCACTTGCACTAGGAACAGTAATGGCAGTATTTGTAGTGAACTATGATGATGACAGGACTGACAGCTGTCGACTGACATATACGTATGGCATGTGGGTGCTTGTGGGTGTAAATTGATTGATTGTTTGAATCAGAGGCACAGAAGAGTATTGTGGCATCACCGGCAGAGTGGACATCATTAATTCGACGTTTGGCAAAGCTCTGGGTGGAGCAGCAGGTCTGTCTGCTTTCTGCTCGCTGCTATCTGCTGACTTTTAGCGATTACGATCCTAGGATCAGCATAGCCACGATCTTAGTGCTAGCTCCGATCATAAGCAGAGTGTGTCTATCTGCTGATTCACTCACCGACTGTTGTTGATGCTCTGAGTATGGGTAGTGTGTTCAGTTCCCATTCAGTCAGTATCAGGTGCTCATTATTGAGCCGTTGAGTCTACTGTGAGTGTCGCAGGAAAATTGCAGTCTGAACTCTGTTCTTAACTTTTTTGTAAAGTAACAAGTGTCTTGACTATATGACAGTTTGTTAAATCACAATTTGTTGATATTGATCCGGGAAGGTTGGAGTTATTTGAAAATGTATCAGGCGTCCATTTTTTTTAAAAACACAGTGTGCATGTGTTGTTGAAGGTTGTGATTGCCAATTCTTTATTAGACGAATATACGACAGTTGAAGGTGATGATAATGGTCAGACTGTTTAGTGGCTGCATGTGTCACTCGGTAGTGTAACGGTAACATACCGGACTTGTAATCCTGAGGTCACTCAGGGGCACAGGTTCGACTCCGCACCAGGACACTGCCGGGTAACGACCTTAGGCAAGTTGTTCACACACATGTGCCTCTATCACCAAGCAGTATAATTTGGTACCGGTCAAATGGCGGTGATGCCCCGAGGCTGGGAAGGTAACCGTAGGTCTGGCGTCGCACTGGCCATGCGTCACGGACTCAAGTGTTTATCCACCTACGGACTCAACGGCCTAAGGAAGGGAGATGAGCACCCCGCCTACGCCCCAGCTTCGGCATGGCTCCCTTTACCTTTACCTTTATGTGGGCATTGACTGATCATTGTAGTGTGTCTGTTGATGGACCTGCAGGTGGGTATACAGTAGGACCGAAGCAGCTGATCGATCTGCTACGCAATCGATCGCGTCCTTATCTTTTCTCCAACTCTCTGCCTCCCCCAGTCGTCGCCGTCACATTGCAGGTTTGTCCGTTTCACACTTAAAGCGGTCACACTAGTTTTTTACTGTTGCTGTACGTAAACCAGCCGGCAAGCAAGCTGGCGATAAAACAGGCAAAAGACGTTCGATTATAATAATATAAAATTTTGCCATAATTTATATGTAGCAACTTTATTTTGCCCATATTAGTCTTTTCGATGTTCTAATTTTGTCACAGATAGATCGCCAAAAATCATAATTTTGAACGTAGAATTTTTTGCTTAGTATATGTAATCTGATGTGATTTTGCAGGTTATGTTAGTTTTTACGTGCGATAGCAGAATGCTTCGCGCGTCTTAGCCTACACCTACGCTTATGGTTTAGCATCATCTGGGCGTCCGTCTGTCTGTCCGTCACACTCGTGAGCTGTGTCATAACGGTGCAAGCTAGGATCACGGAATCTTTACTGTGGGCTGCCACAAGGTCTCTAGTTTTTCACGACAAAATTTCTGGGTCTGAAGGTTCCCCTCGAATAAGGGCATCAAAGAGGGGTGCCTCCTCTAAAAATCGTTATTTTGCCGTTATTGGCTCATCTACTAGAAAACGGTTGCAGATAGGTACAGACATGCTGCTTATCATAACAAGCACTGGTGACAAGATTTTTAGATTTATCAACGTTGATGACCTTGAATGACCTTGAACCTTTAGAAGAGGGAATTTTGATGAATTTTCTGCAATTTTTGACCGCAGTGCACATTTCAACAGCGAATTGCGACAAAATGGCTGGAGATAGACCAAGACAACATGCATATGAAATTTTTAGCATTAAACGCTGATTTTAACAGTCCAGATTCCGACTCTTTAGGTTCAAGGAGGCCTGTGCAGGCGGGCGTCAAAGACGGCTACCCACCTGAAAAGTGGTTATTTTACCGCTATTGACTCGTTTAGCGCATGGGCATAGAAGCTGGGGGCAGGGGACGCAGTTCCCCCCAGATTTGGACAAAACACGGTGAAAAATTCGGGTAAATAAGAAGTGAAAAAATGCAAAAAAAAATACAAGACAAAGAATTTTTAAAAATGTTTAACATGTATATTGCAGAGCTGCTGCAAACTGAATGAAAATTCTTTAATAGGCCTACATTTTCCTCCACTAGTGGAACCTATAAGTAGTGTCAGTAAATAATAGTGAAAAAGTGAAAATTAGATCTATATCGTTTAGGTTAAACCTGTTGTTTTCCGGCAAAGCAGGATGCAGGGTCAGTCAGTTTTACGAAAGGTTTTACAGAGTTATTGATAGGCCTACATGTACGTTAAACATTTTATGACCACCCCACCCTGTATAACGTTAATTACTTACCCTAACCCCTATACAACACCAACTCTAACTCTCACCTTCATCTGCAGTCTTATCTGAACCACGTTGCAACAAAACACAATAAATGAATGGAAAGTTATTATTAAAGTAAGTCTAGTAGGGAACAGTTTACCAATTACCATTCAAACAGCACGCACTACCAACACCTTTTGACGACTCCTCAAGGCTCATCTTTTCTCCGGCAACACTGCCATCGACGAACTGTTACCATCCGTGCCTACGATTCGAACTTCTGTTTTGACATATGGCACGTTACAAATGCAGACTACTTACTTACTTACTTACTTAGTGAGAATCTCAACATTGAACAGTGAAAAATAGACCCAGATTGACATACTAATGGGCCGACAAACAGCAACTAAGAGTCGGTAAATTTTTGTAGAATGCACGTGCAATAAATGAAGGGAGCATAAATCAGACTACAAATACAAACACATTTGGATTGTCCATGGTGGCCTGACTTAACTTTTACCCGGTAAAAATTGCTGTAAACAATGACTGGTTTTTTTGTAGAACGTTTATGTTCTAAGCCACATCTCTCCGACAGAGAAGGGAACTTTGAAAATGCCGAGACAACTTGCAGTAATTATCAGACACTATCCAATAAGCAGAGTTAGCTGCTATATGGCCAATTTGCTTTTTCAGTTTCTTTCCGTTTCTGCAGCTCAAATTATTCGGGCAAGTTGCCTTCTCTGCCCCTTAAGCAAAATAGTCCCCCTACGCTTATGGTTTAGCATGGAAACAGTTGGAGATAGGACCGCTTATCATAACAAGCATTAGTAACAAGCTTTCTAATTGTGTCAACATTAATGACCTTGAACCCCCAAAATAAGGGGGTGTTTTAGTGGGTTTTTTTGCAATTTTTGGCTGCAGTGCACATATCAAGAGTGAATTGTATCGAAATGGCTGAAGATAGTCCTGGACAACTTGTGTATGAAATTTTTAGCATTGAACGTAGATTTTTAACCATCCGAGTTCCGACCTCTTAAATTCGAGGAGTTTTCTGTATGGAGGCCTCGAATTTTGGTACTCTTTCCAGATGCAGTATTATTCTATTGCATGCTGTACACGATTGCCCAGGTGGCAGGACCACTGCTATCGTACATCACGTGAGCTTTGCTCAAATTACTTGTTTGTTATTAACCACCAGTGCTTCCATGAGTTATAGTCTCAGGCAGCTCGTGGAGATTGTGGAGTCTTTCGTGTAAATGTTTTGAATGCCGATGTGTGACTCCGAGCTGGCTCTCTACCGCAACTACTGTCGCCTATCTAAACATAATGCCTTCGTTTCTTCAGGTTGGTGGCGTGGCATAGTTGGTAACGCGTTTCGGCTGAAATGAAGTTACTCTACACTGGGCCCGGTTAATACTGCAATGGGTGACTGCCTGCGGGCAGGTAAACCATCTCGGTGCGAAGCCTGCCAGCTAGGTCGACTCAGCCTTCTACCCTCCGTGGGATGGAAAAAAAATGAGTAGTAACTCTTTTACATGAGTTACGGAAGGTGGGGATCTTGGTACAGCCGACTGGGGTTGCTTAGCCGGCCGCTGCGCCAGCCTGTGTCTGCAGGCTGCACACAGTGGCCATGCGGCAGGCGGCTCTGATTAGTGACGAAAGCGCATTAGAGGCGTGCGCATGCTCGCGTCTATGCGCTATACAAATTGACGACCTTTACCTTTATCTTTAGGTATATGGCAAGGATGGGTGACTCGCAGGACATGTTCAGAGCTCTAATTACGTTATCTCAGGTGACCCACTTCACACCTGGCTATGGACCGTGGAAGCTGACCCCCAGCCGCTCAACTACGGACTTTTAACTCGGCGTGGAGACTGCGCAAGACTGAGGATGGTGCTTGTGGACACAACTGCGCTCTAGCCTGGGGCATGTTCGATGTTGAGCAGCGGAACCACTGGCAGATGCATAACCCAACTAGAAAGCAGTCATAGCCTGCAGGTACCTCCGCCAAGGCAAAGCTATTTGCCAGGTGGCGTTACTGTCTTCGGTTTTGCAGCAGTTCGCTTATGCCCCCTTTAACGCAATGGTAACGAAAATTTCAAAGTGATCCGGTATCCAGGATTCCTGCCGGGTTCCGTGAAACTGGTTAACAAAAGTGCTGCTCTATGGTACTAGCCAGTGTTGAGATATGCTCTGATCTGTAGTGATGTGTCTTGTAGGCATTGGAGCTCATTAGTGGCTCGTCGGAGTTGATCGATCGACTGTCAGCCAACACGCAGACGTTCCGACGCAGAATGACTCAAGCCGGCTTCACCATTCTGGTAACAATGCAGTAATCAATCAATCAATCGATCAAAAACATTTATGTAGCGCCAGTAATCGATAAACGAATCTGAGGTGCTGGCGTGTAGGTGACTAGCAGAGACGAAAAGTTGAGATTTACACAGAAAGCTCGAGAGGCAAAAGAAGATCTAGGAAAGGAAGGAACAGTAAGGTGGGAGTTTGCAGATCGCAATGTTCTAGGCAGTATATACGGTTGTACAAAATCGGCTAAATAAAACGGTCGTCCTGTATAAAGCGCTTTATGCGTCAATATGGATAGTTTATAGGTAACACGTTGTCTGATTGGCAGTCAGTGTAGATCTCAGCGGAAGACGGTGGCACTGACTGACCATGGCGCCTGCACAGTAACTCGCGCCAGAACGTTCTGCACTCGCTGAAGTTTGTCAGTGTCACTTTGAGAAATGCCGTTCAGTACACAGTTGCAGTAATCTAACTTACTGCCCACAGTAGACAGGCTAAAGTTTTAGATGCTTCAAGTGTCAGCAGCGGTCTGATATGCTTCAGTGCTCTGATGTGATAGTAATGCTGGCATGCGACGTCCGTGACATGCTTATCGAAAGACAAAGTCGAATCCAGCACATCAATACCACCTAGCCACACAGCGCTGTTTACATTTTAGTGCAGTAGACTATAGGCACGTTCAGTGACATTGCTTTAGTATACATTAGTTTGGTAGTGTTATGGTTAGGAAATTGGATTCAGAATTGCTCTTAATGGGCAGACATACATGCATGATGTCGTCTTACTATACAGTGTAATGCATAAGATATAGACTGAATACACATTCTATCGGTTTACTTTTACTTATTTACGTAACTGTTTGTTCCTATGATTTATTTTTAATCTGATAATAATAATAATAATAATAAGTGAACATTTATGTAGCGCTTGGCGGTTGTATGATGTATGAGTTACATCATTACCTCCACCAAGGAGGTTATGTTTTTGCCGGTTTTTGTCTGTCTGTTTGTCTGTGTGTTAGCAACATAACTCAAAAAGTTATGGACGGATCTTTCTGAAATTTTGAGGGTATGTCGGGCATGGCATAAGCCACAAGAGATTCAATTTTGGGGATGATCCAGCAGGAATCCTGGATTGTGGATCACTTTGAAATTTTTGTTACCATTGCGTTAAAGGGGGCATAAGCGAACCGCTGCAAAACCGAAGATGGTGACGCCACCTGGCGAATAGCTTTGCCTTGGCAGAGGTATCAACAGGATATGACTGCTTTCTAGTTGGGTTATGTGACCTAGATTGTCCATCTTGCCCTGTGTTGCTGGGAGATGCAAATCTGTACCCATTCACTGGCTCTAGGTCTGTCTGTTTTTCTGCCTGTCTGAAATTAGTCAACATATAATGAAGTAAGTAAGTAAGTAAGTATGTGCATATTTAAAGTGCACTATGTCAGCCATTGGCCGAATCTGAGGCACTTGGCTGAGCCGCTAGGGGGAGCAGTAGGCCTGCTGGAAGCAGTGAGTTTTAAAGAGGCAACGGAAAGTGTCTGCAGAGGTAGAACTACGGATGCTAGAGGGTAATGAGTTCCAGATTGTGGGGCTGCAATGCTAAAACCGCGGGAGGCAAAGGTTGTGCGGACACGTGGAACCGACAAAATAGTGGTGTTGGCAGAAGTTATTAGATACATACATAACTCTCCACGTTGCACACATATAAAGTGATGTGTTATTAACAGGGCCGGTCTTAGGCATGTTCGTGTCGTTCAGCCAAACAGGGCTGCCAATTTTAAGGGGCCGCTTTTTACACGCTAAATTTTTCACATAAATTATCTTGCCAGTTTGAATGACTTTGGTGTTTAGATTATGGTGCAAACATAGGCATTATGATGTCAGTAAAACTGAGTTTGCTGCACCATTGCCACTCACTGCAAATGCAATACTAAACAAAAAACCAGAAATCCTGCAACATACGATGCACTGAGCCTAACTGTAGCTGAGGCTGTGCCCTGAACATTGCTGGGAGCGTACAGCTCTCTTAGGTTTTAAGTGGGCTAGTAAGGGTGGAGAGAAGAGTAGGAAGGGAAAGTGAAAGTGTAAGTGAAGAGAGGGAGAAAAGGTTGACTCTGATGTGCAGTTGGAACTTGATGGTAAAAAAGGTAAAGGGAGCCATGCCGCAGCTGGAGCGTAGGCGGGTGCTCATCTCCCACTCGCGGCCGTTGAGCCCGTTGGTGGATAAACCACTTGAGTCGTGACGCATGGCCAGTGCGACGCCAGATCTACGGTTACCTTCCCAGCCTCGGGGCATCACTGCCCTTTGACCGGTACCAAATTACACTGCTTGGTGACAGAGGCACATGTGTGTGAACAACTTGCCCAAGGTCGTTACACGGCAGTGTCCTGGTGCGGCGTCGAACCTGCACCCCTGAGTGACCTCAGGATTACAAGTCCGACACGTTACCATTAGACACACAAACTTGACGATGGTCGTGGTTATTAATGGGTAGGTTTATGTCTGATCTTCTAGGGTGACCAGGATCATCCAATATGTCCGGTGTTGCTGGGAGACGCAAAGCTAGCTGCAGATTTTGCTCATCTCATGCTTGGTACGTATACGGCTTCTATTCACACAGCAGCACAGCCGCTGTTGTCTTCTGTCCTATAAAGAAAGGTAAAGGTCGTCAATTTGTATAGCGCATCGTCGCAAACGCGCCTTTAATGCGCTTTCGTCACTAACCAGAGCCGCCTGCCGCACGGCCATCGTGTGCAGCCTGCAGACACAGGCTGGCGCAGCGGCCGGCTTGGCAACCCCAGTCAGCTGTACCAAGGTCCCCACCTTCCGTAACCCATGTAAATGAGTTACTACTCATTTTACCATCCCACGGAGAGTAGAAGGCTGAGTCGACCTAGCTGGCAGGCTTTGCACCGAGATGGTTTACCTGCCCGCAGGCAGTCACCCATCGCAGTGCTAACTGGGCCCGGCATAGAGTAACTTTGTTTCAGCCGAAACGCGTTACCAACTACGCCACGCCACCAACCTATCCTCTCAGTAACACTGTTGTACGTTGTATCTACGTGTGTTTAGTGTTGTGTCTCCATTTGCTTCGCGTAAATTGTCTGCAGAGGCAGATTTGGGCATGTTTCACACGTTCAGACAAACAGGGACCCCACAAAAGGGGGCCCCGCAGACTAGAGAATGTTGGACAACAACACAGCACTTTCTGGCCGTGAGAGCCTTGGCTAAATGGTTCGTTCCAACATTTAACAGTTGACTCAGTGCAACACGACATTCTCTGGCTATACTACGTAAGTCTTCAGATTATTTTGAAAGCCATACCAGCAAGGTACTAGCAATAAAACTGTGTTCAGTTATATTGCCGAATGCGCGCAAGTTTTTACTACATTGCGTCAGAAAATTTATGGGAGGACGCCACATATGTTACCAAACAGAGCCTAATTGTGTTTACGTTAGGTTCTGACTGTCTGCTACCATTGTCTCTGCACAGACTGTTCTATATTTGTTAATGTCAATGTCAAATGTCAAATGTAAATTTATATAGCGCATTGTCGTCAAAACCTCTAATGCACTGAACACACTAGTACTGTGAAAACAAAAACGTGTTTAGCAACTGTCTGAAAATGTTTCCAGAACATTCCGGATCACGTAGGTCATCAGGCAGTGAGTTCCAGACAGTTGGTCCGGCAACAGAAAACGCCCGACGGCCGTAGGTGCTGAGCCGATGACGTGGCATTTATGTCAATGTTATGGACTGCTGCATAACTACACACAGTTAACCTGTTGTCGTGTGATCAACAGATCCATCGATTTTGTCAGCACGTGATATTGGTAGCCTAAATTTATATCAGTCAAACATTGCCAATTTGGTCATTTGAAATGTGTTTTATAGATGCAGATTGTTATTGGGATTATAATACAGTATATTATAATATGCATTGATAAAGTGCATTGTTGTTTTCAGATGAAGGCATTTTTGTCGTTGGCTTCAGCTTTCCAGTTGTTCCGAAAGGTACGCTGAAATTATCCTCTCATGTTTTAGTCGTGTCTCTTTGTTTCTGTATAAGAATTTTACCTGAAATTGTTTTATGATTTATCATGTTGTTATAGTTGTACTGTTATTTCTAGTGCTAACTGCTCTTAACTGTCTGGCAGTTGTCTAAACATGTTACATCTGATGTTACTTTACATCATATGAATGATGTAACTACGACAAGCCTTGAACTGTGCTTTACTGTTTTTATGCAAACCCGTTTTGCTACGGGCCCAGGGTAAAATAATGCAAGGAAGTCGAATCTGTTTCGTTTCAATTGTATACCTGGGTGTATGAACTGATTACGGTAATCCCAAAGGCGTTGGCGCCGGTTCTAGACAGTGTGTGGTGGCGCTCATAGCTAGTGAGTAAGTAAGTAAGTAAGTGTAACGTAAATTTGTGTAGTGCACAGAATTTCTACCAATAACGGGAAAACGGCATTGGCTCCTTAGCTTAGCAGGATAGCATAAGCAGTATTATGTGTACTGGGTGGGCCAAAAAATAACGCCATTTTCAATCATATCAGTAAAATGCCATATATACTGGTAAACTGGAAAACCAGAGATTTATACTACTGTGTGCAGTGACAGTTTCAGGCCCGGGCCGGTGGGGTGGGGGAGCTGTTTTGTTCCAGCCAATGGCCACCCATGATGTTTTGCAAAGATAACACAAATATTTGATTTCTTTTTGTTTCCAAATTTTAGAAAAGTTAGCAAATTTGCGGCTTTCATTGAACATCTAATAACCAAAAGTGCTTCAGCTTCAGAGGCAAAAGTTGACCCTGACCCCTGGACCCCCCTGGGGGCTTTTCCCCTATTATAGGCTCACCATGGGGCCATGCTTCCTCGGATATTGCGGGCTAAAACCACCGCTGGCTATGAACAGTTTTTACATTTGCCATAAATTATTTACAGTTCAAACGTGTTCATTTTTACGCGTGAGAGCTAGCATAGCTATACCACGTATTAGCCACAGTAATTCTGTCCGTCTGTCCGTCTGATGCAACCCGGTACCGATCCAAGACCAGGTGAAATAGAGAGTTTGGGTTTTTACCATATGATAGCTTAGTGTCTCTAGTACTTTGCGACAAAATTTCATGCCAATGGGTGAAGGGGGTCGCCACAAACGAGAGGACGAAAGTGGGGTCCCCCTTAAAATAGCGTTATTCTACCGTTATTGGCTCGTCTAACGTGAAAATGGTTGCAGATAGGCACAGACATGCTGCTTAACATAATAAGCACTGGCGACGAGCTTCTTAGGAATGTCAACATTGATGACTTTGATTGACCTTGAACCCTAAAAATAGGGGTTTAGTGATTTTTTGGCAATTTTTTGCTGCAAAAGAACGAATTGCGATGAAATGGATGGAGATAAACTAAGATTATCTGCGAACAGGAACTGCTATAGGCTCTTGCGCATCTCATGAGCATTAGCTCAGATTTCTTGTTTTGTATTGAAATACATTTTCACAATTTTTTGCAATTCTTGTGTTCTTTTACATGCAGTTTGTGAACGAAGCAGCATTCGTTGTTATTTGGTGCAATCATCGTGATGAAATTACAATTTATTCACAGAAAAGCAGAACTTGTTTACTTACATTAGCAGATGAAGAGCGACATCATTTGATTGAAAATGTTACACGAGCAATCAAAAATTGCAAATAAATAATAAAATAAAATAAATAAATAAATAATGCATCCAACGAGAGAGGAAACCAAGAGCACCAGAAGGGTGTCACTTTTTTAAACTTATATCCTGTGGCGTTGTAGGTTAAAAACGTAGCCGAGGCGGAAATTCAATGCAAATTTTGGACAGGGTTTTTTTGGATTTGGATTTGAATAGTTAGTCGGCAGGGCCCCCAAACTGGGGCATCGCACCGACGGGCTGTGGTGTGTGAACAACTTGCCCAAGGTTGTTACTTGAGAGTGCAGTGGTCAGGGATCGAACCCATGACCTCGCGGTCATTGGGTCTGACACGCTAACCACTAGACTACCAAACCACAATGGTGGGTGGATGCTCAAAGTTTCAATTTTGCCCCAAAGTTTTCAATGTCCCCAAGTTTTTAATGGGGGTTGTCAGCTTCAAGTTTGCATTTTTGGATGATGAAAATTTGCTGACAAGATTTTCTGACAGCCCAAAATTTAGGCTCAGTGTCTTCTGCCATGAAGGCACGACTGCTTATATCTCGTAGGCCGCCTACTACATGACTGTCTGTTGGTGTGTATGTGTGTGTGGTGTATAAGGGCTGGCTCGTATACGCGTGCAGTTGTCTGCGGCGCACAGTCTGGAGCAAGTCAACCGAGCAGTGGATGCTTTCATCAACATTGGACGTAAACTCGCCGTCATTCCGTAACCAGGAACACCAATCATTCCGTCGACCAGGAATTATACCCCCCCTAAAACTGCAAGGCCCCAAAAGGCAGAAATGTGAGGCAAAAAGTGATGGTAGGGTTCTTGAGGAGGGGGGCAGTCCCCACCAGCTAAGGGGTGGGGAGTACTGTAAGCTCCCCCAGTGGGGTTTGGGACAGCGCCCCAATGAAAAATGCATTTTGGACCTATCCATGGAGCGCAGAAAATACGTCTGGAGGCAGAAAGTATCATAAAATTTCTAATGAACGAGACCTAGCCAGCCAGCCCTGAGTCAAATGGGATGCAAGTAAACGCCCCTGTCCATAGTCATTTACTTCAGTCACTCATCATCATCATCATCATTTCTGGCAAGCAGCACTAAGAGTGCGTAGCGCCGAATGTAGACATCAATCTCCAGAGTGGACGGTTATGAGCCAGGTCAACTGCGTCGTCCATATTGAGGTCGCTGGATTTCAGATCCTGCTGAATGGTTTTCATCCATGTAATACGAGAACGTCCCAGTGGTCTTGTCCAGTTTCCTGCAGGGGAAGCTGTTAAGATCTGTTTTGCATGTGTTTCATCAGGCATTCATGCAAAGTGTCCAAACAGGGACAGGCGCCTTGACTGGACTATGGCTGAGAGATGGGGTTGCTTGGTTAACCTTCTGACTT
>Ga0209367_1006244_pt1 | contig 16517 bp, 12 predicted proteins | sample WorMetLIZISLAND2_FD_187412 | JGI IMG/M metagenome (GOLD analysis project Ga0209367, IMG submission 187412) | Marine gutless worms symbiont microbial communities from Max Planck institute for Marine Microbiology, Germany - Olavius geniculatus... ... | reverse complement strand
ACAAAATGTATGCAAAAGATATTATGGCGAAATATAGTGCACCGTTGCACGCGTCAATGCCGCATATTTCATATGCTAGAAAAATGCGGGAAAATATGCCGCATATATGCGGCATATGAAGCATATATCCAGCATATATGCGCCGCATATTTCGCCAAATTCCGCATATTTTCCCGCATATTTTGCCTCAAAAAGTTCCGCATATTTTAAGAAAATTCTCCGCCATAAACCAGCATCCCTAATTGACAGCCAGCAAAGAACCGTGCAGAAAAAAATATGATGGACGACGCTGTTACTGGCCTGTTAAATTACGAGTCAACTGATAAATGAATAGATGGATGAGCGACTTTGTATTACGCATGAATATTACAGTAGAAAACACTTACAGTTAGCCGGACTGCTTGCATATAACCAGAAAGCACAAATTACCTGCAATGTTTTGCTCACTGTGTTTTTCAACACTTTATAGGATGTAGCATCATTAATCCTTGTACGTGTAGTTCAAAACTGATTATAGACTGTAATGGATTCTGGGTGGATTCTGAAATGAAAATGTGGTTCTCTCAACACAATCATCAGTTTTTCTAGAAAATAATCAAGTTTTGTCACTGTCACACTATAGGCAGCAGCAGTTTTTTTTCTCTAACTTAGTCTACACTAACATAGACGCATTATGCTAAGCAGTGCAGTGCAAATATACGGATGAAGTCGGAGGCAAATTTATCAGCCGAAGCGTTTTCGCGACAGAACCGAGCAAAAAACCAATCTCCATTATCCGGAATGTTTTATAGCTTTGGCTCGGTTTGCAAGCCGTGCAAAATCGCGTTTGCAAAATAACTAATTGTAGAGACTACTGAGCTGAGCTTGCAATTATCCTGCTTTGAATTCTGCTGCTGTCTGTGAGAAGCTTCTCATCTCTAAAAGCGCGTACAGATTTCAGAACGAAGGACATGCAATATCAAACATAAAAGATAAAAAAAGGTTTAAATAAAATACAGTAAACACACGACCCCGAACGTCAAAAAGCACTTCCACAAACCACTTAAGAGCATACCTGCAAAAACATGTATAAAGAAGCGGAAAATTATTCAAATTTGAAGTCTAGTTATGCATTCTTGCGACATTCAGTGAGCGATAGACTTTTACGAAATTCTAAAAAAAAGTTATAAGCCTACGAAACTGACACACGGGGCTTACCTCTGTCGATCAGATCACGTGTGAAATGACGTGATGTGAGGCTTGGTGACGTCACTGATGACGTCATCAGCTGATCCGATAGTGTTTCGTTTCCGCCGCGACTGGTACGCAGTTCTACGTTGGTGGTCGGAATTTCCCATGCCGCCGAACTACCTCCGGCGGATACGCTAACGGTCGTTTCCTGTGACGTCATTTGAGTATTTTTCGTGACACCGTTGCTATGGTCGCCGCGCGATGACGTCACATTGACGTCGGTTGTAATATAGCTTCCGGTCTTCTCTGTCGCCGCGCTGTCATTGGTCGCGTTTGTCACGTGACCCGGTGACTCGGAAGTCGGTGACGTATAGAGACTTAGCGAGCTCACATGATCGAGCACCTGATGTTCCGCCGTTGCGGTATTGTCTTGTCCGGAACTAGAAATGTCGTCCGTCTCTGCCACATAAACCGAGGAGTTGTTAATCCTCGTCGACGTTTCATTCTTTATTGAAAAATCGGAACTGTTTCGTGAGCTAGAAACGATACTGTCGTTGGCAAAATCCATGCGCGCAACAGCTGTAGTGCTCTGCCAAACATGTGTTGTCGAAGTTGTGACATGTTGAGCGGGGTGAGTGTTGGGATGGGTAGCCGTTGATTCGTTCGACGTGGTGCAGCTACAGTTAAACGCGAGGCAGACCAACTGAATCGCCGTTAGCAAAATTACCTGGTGTACGTAGACTGATCTTCTACAGCTGCACATCTCGTTGTGTTATTAAAAAAGTCGAGTCTTTAATAAATAGGTTTTAAGTCGAACATCAAAAACGAAGCAAAATCATAAAAATAGCAGGACGGCAGGCGCGGTATGTGCCAGATTTTATTCGACACGAAAATGTTTAGCTATAGATCATTACTTTGATGTCATAGTCGACGATCACTGTAGATCCAAAGAAAACGAAACTTTCCTTCAGTCACCCGCTTTTGCGCGTGGAAGGCGTTTCCTTCTGCCATAATTTATCAAGCCTGCTTTCTGTACACAACATGCACACAACAATGCTCGAACAAATTGAGTCAAAATTACGTATAATAGGCCTGCCTATACGGCGAAACACTTGCTACATAAGATGGATATATCCTAACTAGATCTGCAGACTGCAAAACGAGATGCAGTGGTCGACGGCGCACTGCGCGCACTGACGAGAGCGTTAACTTTAAGGCGCGTTCAGATCGCGAACGTATATCACGTAGGCCACCGACGCCGTCAGTCGGTGCCAACTGTAATGCATTACTGCCTATCCATGGTCATTTTGTCAAAAACTAAACCATGTCACTTCAGTTCGGTTCAGTTTAGTTACGTCGCTCTGTACGGGCCATTAATCGCGTCGAAGAGTGTCGGAAAGAAGACGTATGATTGAATACTGGCTTCGTTACGGTCGATTTCATCAAAACAATGCTGATGGAGCACTAAATCAGTGGCGTGATCGACTGTTGAAATGTATCCGCGCGAAATGGGACACTTTGCACATTATGATTTAAAGAGCTGAACTAGTTCGACTGATATTAAGTGTGTTTGAAAACTGCTGTCATTGGCAAAACGTCCTATTTAAAATTAGACAAAGTAACACAAGACAAATTTCTTTAAAAAAGAAGTAGAAGCACTCTCTCGGAGAACACACACGACGCCATTTTTTGGTTTTCGCGGACCCGAATCTGCATCGCCACGATAATATCAATAATATTGCTGTGTTCTAACCAGGACCCCCCCCACAAAAAAAATTTAAGGTAGTAGGTAGACCTACAACTCGTCTTTACGATGAATTTAGGTCTACATTAGGCCTAATCCTGCAATCCTAATCGGCAGTGCCTGATAGGCAGTAAAAGCGGTTGCGGAAGAATAAAATAATCAATTTTCTCACCGAATTAGAAGTAGAATGCACGTTCTAGACAGCAACATTTAGCAGCTAGGCCTAAATGAACAGTTGGCAGCACAGCGCAGCACAAACTATATGACTAAACGTCGCTGCGAGTAGCCTATGTCGTTCGCTATCCACTTTTTCTACAGACTAGACGCAGTCACGCAAAGTTGCAGCGGTAGCGCAAGCAGAAAAGCTTCAGCAGCAGATCGCGTCGCAATGGACTCTTTGCGCGGTTTAATTCACACACAGTTCAAACCATATGGATGATATGAAACTAAAATTTAAAGTTTATGTTCTTGGTCTTCTATTTGCGGTTTTTATTCACGAATTTATGCCATCCTTGAAGTAAGAAGTAAAATTTGGTTGTTACCTACTCAGCAGCATTGATGATCACCGCATGCGTCATAGTAGTAGTAAACAAGAGCATGACAGTTTTATGGTGCTGTCATGTTGTATTTTTTACAGATAGCACAAACGTGCCAACTCTTGGTGCAATTTAAGCTTGGAAGAACACATTATTTTAATTTGATATTTTAAACGTCGTCATCATCAGACTTATAAACACAGATGTCTTCAAAACTGAAATCCATACTTTAACTTGTTGTATAATCATTTTCACGCGTTTTAAACTAGAATATCTCACTCTTTAGTCCGTGATGTCTCTCAACATTGAATTCGCTGTCTGTGCTCTCCGCCGTACTGTTATCTCATAAACAAAATTTATTAATTTATTTTAAGTTTAGCCCCTTCCAATAAAAACAATCACGTCTGAGCTGTATGGGCCTAGGTCTGTAAGTTATCGACGGGTCATCCATCGGTCATGCTGGTACATTGCTAGGAACGTGATGTCGCAGTTACGAGAGAGGTCAGCCAGATACAGAGGCTGAAGGGGCGTCGCGTCATCTAGACCTACGTGATGATCGCGTGCGGCGCAAAAACATTTCTGTGCTTTATGTTGCCGTCCGTCCCGAAAATTTTTATCGGATCCCTCAAACATTTAGCAGTTTTTCTACTAAGTTCTGAAGTTTTGATGAAAAATGTTTGCTAGGCTATATGCTACAGTAACGGGTGGCGCAAAAAAACGTCCCGAACATTTGCATGCATTATTCAGCCGAATGGTCGATTTAATGAATCAGCGCAAAAGCATATATGCAGCGATCAAACATCTCCGAATATTTGTAGGAATTTTCGCTTAAAACACTTCTGTATTAGCTGTGATACAAAATAGCGTCACATGCCATAAAGCAATTTTTGCGAACGGCTCATTATTTGCCAAAACGTCACAGTAGGCCAATCAAATGATCAGCAGAAAATGCGATGAACAGTTCCTCCATTCTCCTTTGCCACTGCTGCTAGACGCTTTTAATTTTCCACTGCAATATGGCTTATCTGATTCTGACTGTCTGATGTCGTCATGCCATGTGTCTCTGATAACATTCCGAAGATCTTTGAGGTTCGCAAACGGCTCATGCCTTCCTTCACAGACGAGTTCTTACAAGATATCCCAGACTGATTAACGTAGCGGGATTCAAACCTGTTGAATGCGCTGTTCATTCTTGTGAGCTAATGAAATCTGGCGTGTTGTGTTGAAAAAAAATTTCGAGTTGCTTTGATGCGATGTGATGGAACGTCGCCTTTACATAACTGGATTTTTAACTTGTCTTACGTCATTAAGCGGCATTCAGTGGTGTCGTTAGTGAAGTCACTGAAATTTATAACTGAGTAAAAGTACACATTGGTCTACAAATGCGCAAAGGAAAATTTATCTCCGAAAGCCGTTATATTTACCCAAATTTCGGAACGTTTTTGTAGCGCCTCATGGTATTTTGACCACAGTTCTCAATCACTCATGAGAAGTTCTCATAAGTTCAATTATTCAGTGTGTCACCTTTTGTCACAAGCTGTTGCGTAATTAAACAAAATACGACACACTATTAAGGCCTAGCACTGGAAAACTAACAGGCAAGCTGGCAGTTTAATCTAGCACATAAATTATATAACCAAAAAACAAAAATGTTTTATACGGAAATAAAGAGAAAAGCTGAAGTGAAGTACTGCTGTGTAAAACATGAAAAATCCAGAAACAGATGGTTATAGACGGCTAGACCGCTAGAAGCCTGAGATCAGAAAAACTAAAAAAATAAGATTAAACTAAAATCTGAAACTAAAAAAACGTGACACGAAAAAGTAGCCTAAGCAAGTCCAGATATCCGTGAAATCAAGTTTTCTCACAACAGCACGTAATGTCACGGAGTAAAGATAAAAAATAAAACAAATGATGTCCCGCTATCTTTCCGACTTTTTCGTCAGGATATAACCGCAAGCACACTACCGTAACTTTTTTTAGCCATGACCGATGCTGGTGGATGACGGCTACGTACGGTTGCGGTCTGCTGAAGACGGATGCAATATCCGAGACACTCGATCAGTCTGTGTGCCACAGACCACACAAGTCGCACAGCCCCGTTTCCCGCCCACCCACGCTGTATGACCTTATCGCTATCGGACCAGATTGCGTCTGGAGGCGCCGAATAAATCGACTTATACCACTGTGCTTATACCGCGCCAAACGACGACAATGTCCCGACAGAACTGATCCGCTAGCTGTCGCGAATAGGCTACACTACACAGCGACCACTTCAGCAGATGACTTTTGCGCACACGACAATGAGTGTTCCCATAGTCGAGTCTTCATACCTAGACCAAGTCCGAGTCATAAAATATACCGACTAACGTGGCTTGTATGTAACGGTAGAACGTTGGACTTGTGATCGCAAGGTCCTTGGTTCGACTCTCGGTCGGGTCGCTATAAAGTGCTTAGTACTGAGATGGGTGACTGTTAGTGGACAGATAAACCGTCTCGGTATAAGCTTACAACTAAACATCAAGATCAACTCAGCCTTCCATCCCCCCCGGGTCAGGTAAATAACAAATCACGTATACAGGCCTCTCTGCCTGGGGTTATGGCAGAGCGCGTTCATCTGGCTGTGTCAGGTGGCAGATAACACTGTGATCCCATATGGCAGGTGACGTTCCCTAGCTTTACGATCAAGCCACGTTTACAACACGTTTAGTTCCAATGCAGAAATCAACTGTGACTGGTGCTGTTAGGCCTACTTCCACGTCATTATGAGTATGGGTCTGGTGGGATCGAGTACGATGATCCAGATGGTCCGAGTCCGAATCCTGAAGAATAGGCCTTGAGTTGCACTAGAGTACTACATCTGATGGTAATGATATGGCTTTCAAGCTTCCATCATGTTTACCAAAAGGCAGATCTTTCTTGTTAGGCCTACCTTTAATGAAAATGTCAAAAGTTCTCCAACCAAGAAAACGGTAGGCCCTACCAAAAATTATTTATTGTGATAGAGGAATGTACCCTATATCCCCAGTAAAAGCGAAAACCGTTTGCAAGTTTTCTTAGCCATATCTGACCAGTCACTAAGTCACCATGAAAGCTAAGCCAGGCAGGCAATGTATCGCCGGTCACCACCACAGCAGACAATGCAAATAAAGCAGCCAAGTCGATCCTGTAACATGAAACCTCGGAATTTACACCATTAAGAAGTTCGGAACAGTCTTGACATGGAAACGAACTACACACTGTAAATTATTATTGACAATGTTAATAATAATAAATTAATGGTATTATGGTAATAATAAGCAGGTCTCACAAACAGCACGATGAAAACTACACTGTGGGCCATAAAAACGTGGCACTTTACTTTTGTCTAAATCTTCAAATTTTTTCACTGCCACATTCTGTGGACAACTTGCAATGTGATTATTATATATCCCACCACACAATAAATGTGTCTCTATACTACGTTGTGAAATATAAATGTTAGAAAAAACTAACGATAATAACAAACATTTAAGCAAATGAAAAAACACTTCAGACCAACATTGCGGTGAATGATCCGTATGACACTAGACTGTGTTAGACCCACATAGTCCAGCTTCGTACAGATCATTCACCGCAATGTTGGCCTGAAGTGTTTCTTAAATTTTACCAAAACGTTTGTTTGTTATTATCATTATATGTGTATATTTCACTTATATTTCACAAGGTAGTGTAGATGCATTTATGGTGTGGTGGGATATATAATGATCACATTATTGCAAACTGTCTGCAGAGTGTGCCAGTGAAAAAAATTTTGAAATTCGGTCAATAATTGGTGAAGAACAAAAGCTAAGTGCCACGTTTATTATGGCCCACCCTGTAGATTGCCTAAGTACGGTGCACTCAGTACAACCTCCACCATACATATACACAATCACACAAAAACAAGACACTTAACTCACTTGTCCCTGACTTTGCCAAATATCCAGATGCATAATTCACTGTTACACCTGACAAGACATTTGCATTAAGATAGCTATCCGACACACCACACCATAACTGTGGATTGCCTGGTATACAGATGTGGAGAGAAAAGCCAGTTAGGTTCATTAGATTGCTAAGTGTAACAGTGAATGCATTTGAATGGCTTTGTCACAGAGCATATGGCCTGAAAAATGGTCCACATATTTGAACAGCCACAATGTTACAGGCATTTCTTAAAAATTTGCAAATCAGCGCATGCATCAGCATGTAGATCTGCTTTGGTCATTTACTTTGGACATCCAACATTTTAACTCCGTCAAATTCCAGTCCTGCATCTTCAGTACTCTTATGTAGTGATTGCAATCCCAGGATCCTGAATAAGGGCCATTTTTGCCAAACCCAAATATTGGGACTGATGGCCTCCCAATCCTGGGATTTCAGGATTAGAAAAAAGTGTTACATAATATTTTTGTCCATTATATGCTGCATCTCAAAAAATGTTCCACTTTGTGAGTGTTCATATCGTTGACAAATACTAACCAATTTTCAGAATTTTTTTGCTAGGACACTCCCAATTGCAAATTTCTTAATCCTGCATCCTGGGACAGAGAAATCAATCCCAAGACCGCAATCACTACTCTCATGCAACTGTAGTGATAACAAGACATGGCAATTAATTACGGCGAATCAGAAGTGCCGCCGCAAGTGCGGGGAGGGGAAACATTGCAAGAGAGACCCAATAACGAGTGACAAACACAGATGATATCAACTACGACCGCCATCAACAAATGAACAGACTAACACAATATCTGAGCTATTAATGCAACGCGTGTTTGTGTTTTAATTCCACACAACTTGTCAACCATATACCAAGATAAAACCAAATAATTACAAAAAGAGCAACCACTTGATGACTTTTCACTATCGATGGAAAGTGCATTTGACTATTTGGCATATGCACGACTGCTGTTCTCACTGTCCTGCCAACTTATCTTTACAGTATTCTTTCGAGATCACTTCTTCGGCTAATGGCGCGAAAAAATCCAACTGTGATGGTTGTGCCTCGAAAATTTTCCAAGTCAGACAGTGCAAACTGGACCGGGTCAAACGAACTTCACCTGGAGTGAAAAGTAATGTAAGGTTCAATTCAAATAGGTCAAAACATCAAATACTACTTCACCTAAGAAAAGCATTTAGCCGGAACAAAATGACAGCCATCTGACTGACCTCATATACAATACAATATACATATACATGACATCAGTATGAAACGGTTCAAATGTCTTAATTTTGAAAAGGTAACAGTAAAAATCAGCATTCAGCAAACAGACCAGGCCAAGAAATTTGGCAGAAAGCCCACCGATGGTACAAAATTAAAAAATGAATTCACTTAAATAGACAAAGCCTGGCTGAAAAAAATTCACGCTTACATGCATAGGTCTACTACTAATTGTTGGCTGACTTTCGTTATCGAAACCATGCGACATTCTGCCTCCAATAGTGCTGCAACTGTTCATGCATTAACAGTATTTGGCTTATGGTCCACTTAAAGGTGCTTCAGTTTCTCTACAGTATCAGACTTCACACATCCTTCATGACCAGCGAAAGGACATAAGTCTCAAAAACAAATCGCAGTCAGTCAAAATGCCACTTATGTACACTACACATCTCAAGCGGATCAAACAGTGAATCCTCACAACTGACACGGACACAAACGGTCAGTGTTAAAACCGATTCGGCAGAAACATGACATCGCATCACTTGGCAAACAATGAGACTGAGAGGTCCAACCGACAGTTAGTTAAACAAAAATTTGGAATATTAAATCCGTCCAGCTCCGTACGAAGTCTGTGATGGTGGCAGAATCATGGCGCTTGATCCGCGACTGCGATCGTCTACGTAAGCTGGCCGAGCATACACTGCAGCACGACCAAGATCTTCATCACTACAACCAGCATACAATGCACACACAGAAGAAATATTATTACAACTGTCGTTACTCTCATATATGCACCGTCATAATGAACAATTCTTACAATTTTAGATTCAGAATAGAATTTTGTGTTTCACATTGTGTTTTATGTAAAGGCTAAACTTTCTGTTCCATTGTTGCATGTTTATGTCCGCATTTTGCCGGAAAGGCAGTCCCCGAAATGACCTATACCGTGTCAAGTGGAACATCAAACTCTACTCACTCACTCACACAGACTGTTTCGAAACTTACCAACAAAGGTGAACTATCCTCCAAAATCTAGAATCAAAATTGGGCTCAAGTTGCCCCTACCATTCCCTATTCCCCCTTTTCCCATCCCATTTTTCTCCCAACTCCCCTTCCCTATCCTTTATCTCACTTCTTCACTATGTTTCTCTTCCCCTCCCATCCCCTTGTCTCATCCCCCTTTGCACTCCATCCTTCTTCCTCCTCTTCCATGGGGCCCTTTACCATTATATCAGCTGGGGGTCTGCAGAGTGCTGTAACAACGAGACCAGCTAAATTAGGTCAACCCAGAAAGGATGACCTTGGAATTAATTAGATGACCAGAACTTGATGTGCACTCTGAAGCTCAGTATGCATCCACCTACTTGGATGTTGGACTACACTACAATGGCAAAGGCATAAAGATATAAAACAACATAATGGGAACAGAATAATGAATAATTTGAACAGAATAATGTATAATTTCAAAAACAGCAATGCTAAGGAAAACGCAAAAACAAACAGGCAACAACAGTAACAAACTAATGCCAATATATCTAATCCACTTCTGGCTTTCATTTACACTGACCTCTACGTTACTAGCGTTTCTTCGGATTAGGCCACTTTGGTAATTGCCAAAGCACAACAAACTTTTACAGGTGAAATCCCCTAAGTGTCATTCAGTCAACAACATCAAACCACTGACAACAGACACACATAAAAAACAATGAAAAAAAGACAAAAAATATAAAGAAAAATAACACAAACCGTCGCACAGCTGATGAAGCATACATGCTGCAACAAACAAATTGAACAAAACATTGCAATAATTAATTAACTCAAACTGAGCAATAATATCTCCAAATATTATAATACCAACTAACAAACACATCTTCCTTATTAACACATCTTCCACTGTTAATTTTGGTCCAAAAAACTTCTCATACAAGACAAGACAAAAAAACCACATTGAAACCAAAGACTGCAAGATTAAAGAATGACCAAGATAAAAAGAACTAGAAAGTCCGCTGCAGAAAAAAAGAGGTCATGTATTTGGGTCTGTTTGTTCATATGTTTGTTCATTAGCTGGTTTAATGAAAACCTATCATTTTAGGCAAAGCATAAACTGACACTTCGCAGTGCATGTATATGGCATATTATGGTCTGAATTCTGATGACATTCTTTAGACAGCTAGAAAGTGTCCAATTTCAAACCATTCAGTTTTTGGTGGCAGCCAAATTCAGAATTCAGATCCAGAGTTCCTGAATCCCAATTCCAGAATACATATAGCAGCTTTATGTTGTATTCACCCAGAGACAACACTAATCTGGGCAAAGATTTGCGACCTCAGATAATCAGTCTAGAGCTTGAGACCAGTTATCAACACCACATGCTTGATAGATGCGGTTAACAAAATGCACCAAAACAATCAGGACACAAGAAAATCAATATAAACTTTGATTCCACCAACACAATAATCATAACAATGGACAAAAGCTGACACGTCCGTACCTGGCCCGAGCCCTCTCCATCCGCTCGCCGTAGTAGTATGTCTTGGCGTACTGGTCGAAGGCTTGAGGATCACGAAAGTAGAGCTCAAGCAGATCCTTGACCTGGTCGGATGCGTACTCTTCCCGCGGTGGAGGATAACGTTCAGACGGCTGAGACGGAGGACCAGCTCGATAACCAGGGTCGGCTGCATAGCCGTCCCTCCTTGGTGGATACTGGCGATCCCGGTCACCACCCATCCTGCCATTACCCCTGCCAAGTCATCACATACACTGCAATTACTAGCAGCAGTTCAGAGAGTTCTGACACCTCACCTGGCTAGCACAACGAACTCAGTGTATGCCTTATCACCATTCCCTATCCTCTAATAGCAAAAAATATTGGTTGATGAAAAAAGGGGGAAAAATATGAATCATTTGATCTCTGCCTGATGAATCCAATAATTTCATAGAATCTATTTACAATTTGTAAAACTATCTTCGTTACACGTGAAAGCAGCTACTGCTTTCAGTGCGTCTTAGCCATCTCAATTCTGTCTGTCCGTCACACGGGTGGATCAGTCAAAAACGGTGCAAGCTAGGATCATCAAATCTTCACCATCTGCTGACTGGAAGACTCTAGTTTCAGGAACCGTAAAGCTCTTCCATAAATTCAAAGAGAGTCACTGCGAACAAGAGTGCTAAATGAGAAGGGGGTGGGAAAAATTGCAACTTTTAGCCAATAAGTTGCTGTACCTCAATAACGGTGCGAGATAGGGCTAGGTTACTATTACTATTAATGTTATTCATAGAATTTTTGGGTACCACCGATGGGAATCAGTCAAAGCTGTTATATATGGACTTGTTAGGCTTAATGTTACTTATGAATGTCTTTTAAGAAGAATAAAATTTTACAAGCGTTTATTTTTTAAATCTGGGTTTATGCATAATATTTTCTGGGCAGCTTTATTATCTGATAATAGCGATGATTGTATGAGTGCTGTTTTTATCCCTCTTGATAAAGCTACTGAGAATGTCTATTTACGACTTTATAAGTACGTTTATGATTAATATTTAACATTGTCTTACTGTCATATTGTACCTTATTTGGATATGCGTTGTGTATATATCTGTCCTGCCTGTCTGTCTAGGCCTAGCTTTGTCTGACATTTTGTCAAATTAAAGTGATCATTAATCACTAATAGGAAGTTGTACACTAGCTCTTGATTGCCATCAAATTTAATGACCTTAAATGCAAGAGGTTTTTTTGTGAATTTTTTGGGAACTTCGGGCTGCGAGATACACTTCAAGAGCGAATTGCGACTTATTTGCCAAAAATTGCAAATTTCGCCCACTTCCTCTCATTTAGCGCCCTCGTTCAGGGTGACCCCCTTCAAACTTATAGAAAAACTTTTCGGTCCCTGAAACTAGAGTCTTCCAGGCAGCCGACGATGAAGATTTGGTGATCCTAGCTTGCACCTTTTTTGACTGATCCACCCATGTGACAGACGGATAGACGGAGAGACACACAGACAGACAGAATTGCGATGGCTAAGATGCGTTGAAAGCAGTAGCTGCTTTTGCGTGTAAAAATGAAATGGATCCGACTGAATCTGTAACGAAAGCAGTAACATCAGTGGACAAGAAGTATTTCCTGCATAGTGTAAAGAAAAGATAATGCTGATTAATTGTAATGATATTGTTGCTGCTATGAACATTTATCAGAAATTTGCAGCTTTATCACTCTACACTTGGATCTAAAGACAGGGACTTCAAGTGGTGGATCCGACAGCTGCATCCAAACGATGTGGTTGCAAAGTCCGTCGACACTCTCCCCCCTCTATCCCGCCATTGGGTTTTTGGCTGTGAACCAGAAGAGGCCTGCAGATCTGGCGGGCGGGCTACTACAACAACTACAACACTGTGTCCAGTAAAAAAGTAAACCGGTAGAATTGTACAATGTACAACAACAGAAATGTCAAAGCTGAACAAATCTGAATAAAATTTCGTACACTTAATCCACAATATATTGCTGAAACAATCACCAAATTTCGTTGAAAAGTATCACTTTCTAGCAGTTAGTAACTGTTGTTAAATGTAAACAATAACGTAAACAATAACAAAATGGTAGTTTCTGCAGATGATCTTGTTTTAATTGAACTGCTGAGACAAAAAGATATGGTGCTAATAAGTTTACCGTGGAATTTCCCAGCAAGCCATGGACACTGTAAGGATTAAACAAACTGTTGCAAAAGATTGATACAGATGGCACAATTGACAACAGTCAACAGTCGCTGTAACTATCATTTGCATTGGCAGATTTAACTGAAATTTTTCACTTTTATTGCCAATAGATGATGCACGTTGATGTATAATTTGGCCAAAATCAGACATTGTTTTTAGAATTACGCAAATGTGTAGAGCGGTTTACTTATGTAATGCCAGTGGTGACAGAGATATTTTGTTATCAATATTCAACAATTAATAACTCCACTAATAAAAGATATTTTTCAACGAAATTCGGTGGTCAACTCAGCTATTTATTGGAGATTAAGTGTACAAAATTTTATTGAGATTCGTTCAAATTTGACATTTCTAATGTACAACGTCTAGGGGTTTACTTTTTTATCAGACCCAGTGTATAAGCCATCAATACTCAGCTACACAACCAAACTAAATCATCCACCAAGTAACCGATTAATAATTAATAATATTCGAGTAGTATCACAAACCTAAAGTTATCTCCACTTCGTCTTTTCCGACCTTGCGTACTCGCAGTGGACTTCTGTTGCAACAAACAACATCATGGTTCATCAAAGTTGTGCAATAATTTTCTTAACAACTCCCGATACCGTAGTGCTGACATTTAGCAAATTATAATAGTAAAATACTGCTATTCTACATATTAGCAAATAAGTCAACATAAGCAAAAAAATCCTTTTAAAATTCCTGAATTTAAACCGGGACTCGTGGCGCAATTACCCAACTGGTCAGAGGTGCTAGCAAAGCCAGCCATGTAAACAACTAGGGCAGTGAATAGTTTAATCGTTGGTCCAAAGTGCCGCAAAGGAGATAAGCTCCTACGCAACAGGTCCTAGTCTATGCAAAAGTCTTAATTTAAACGCTGTAGACCAAATCAACATACAAAGTAGCCACTCTACTCCATCACTGTGAACTGTGAAATACCCTGGAAACAGCATTTCCCCGACTTTTCGTGGCACTGCTACAATGTACATACTATGCTTATATATATATATACCATCCAGAACAATAATAAAAAAACAAAAAAACACAGAAATTCAACATCTAAACTATTGTACCTAGGTACAACTATCATATTATGAAACACTAATGTTGTGCCAAATGTAAAAGAAATCAAAAACAGTTTATTATTGAAAGAATTTTACTAGTAATTCCTTGACACCACACCGACTTTTGAGCCTATTCCTGACAAGAAATTAGCAACTCTCAAGTTGACATGGATTATGACAGAGAGCTGATATGATGAACAAATCTAACCTCAACATGGATATGACTTCCTCTCAAAAGACTGCCATCCAGTGCAGAAATGGCGGCCACTGCTTCCTCTTCCAGTTCCATGTGCTGCAGTCAAAAATTACATCCATCTCAAATTCTCTCAACAGTGACACATATACATTGTACACTCTTGGCTTTTGCTTTTAAACCAAGATCAATGCAGATTAGGTCGTTCCAGGTTAGGGGAATCTCTAAAATTAAACTACTAGAATTGACACGATAACATTTTTACAGGCTGAATGCTCTTCCTGCTGCTTAACCAACATTATCAAAGCATTGACGGTTAACAACAACGGTGTTACTGAATAGGAACAGCATGCAGCCAAGATAGCTCAGAAGACACTGTGTCAGAAATGTGGGCAGGGCAGTCATGCCCTCCAGCCTCAAGAAAATGTCATGCTGGGCTGGAAACAGTTTTGCAAAAAAACCACACAACCTACATGAGCTGCTAAGTTGAACAGGAAACTAGCAGTCAACCCAAAATATTGTTTAGGAGTCAAAAACATGTAGCTGTTGAAATAGAAAATGCAGAATGAAGCATAATATCAACATTGCTACTTACCACAAATCCAAAATTTGAGAGCACATCGCATTCTGTCACGTGGCCAAACTGTCTAAACAGTGCACCAACATCCTCGCTGGTTGTGCCCTCCGCTAATCGACCAACGAATATCTTGGTTGGCATTTCTCACACTGTCTGATCCGGTGCTCTAAAACGCAAAACAATATCCATCACACAAATCGGTCCTCACAATTATTTCTTGGTTGGACCAACAGCAGCAAATGCAGAACATTTGCAGTTTGGACATGAGGCTCTGGACTAAGCAAACAGTCAGTTGAAATTGTTAGCCACTGCATAATATGCTCAAACTGCATATTATGTTTTACCAATGAATGTTGTATACCAAAGATAACTAACATGTTATCATATGCAAATGGCAATAAAAATAAGCTGATACCAATCCGAACATGTTCTATTTTATTTTGCTAAACACCTAAACAATGACTGTTCGAGCCGGCAACAGCATGCATGCTTATGCACAAGACTGTGACAGTGAGGACGAAAACATCTTGACGCAAGCAGTAAATGTAGGTTTTGACTTTCAAAAAATCTATATTTTACACGAAAAAATAAAATAAACCTATTTTACAGTCAACAAATCTCTGGTAATGTAAGAAATGCACAGTGCTATTGCAACTAAAAATTCAGCCACACAAACTCTGGAAATTTACTAAAGTGGCTGAAAATGCAGCCACTTGTCAATTTCTACTATTTAAAATGCTATTGTGGCTGAAACTCTTACTTATTTGCTAAAATGGCTGAAGATGCAGCTATTTCAAACTCAAATTCTTGAATGATGTTGGGGCTTACAATTGTGCCACACAAGCTAATGAACTATAGTGGCTGAAAGCATAAGTAACATATCTGTGTGTGCTAAAGTGCCCATGACTCTTTTCAGCTAGCAGCTAGCAAGTACCGACCTTCGAGGTCATCCAAGGTCCATGACTTTTATTTCATCCCCAAATTTGAAAATGTTCCTCTTGCACTAAATCGCTGAAATTCTGCATGCATATTTTAAGACACACAGCTAATTACTCCTGTAAAATTTTTTCCCCAAGACCTAAAGCTTAGCCATAGTACATCTGTGACAGACGACAAAGAGACAACAGACGACAACCATACAATAGCTTGACCGTTACTTAAGTACCGTTGGCTAATAATAATGAGTTTAAGTAGTTTTACGATTGATTCAAATGCTGTTGAAGATAAGTTATGTAAATTAAAAAATAATAAGGTGCCAGGTATTGATTCAGTTGGCAGTAAAATGCTCATTGAAATAGCTGATGAAATATCAGTCTTTTTGACTGAATTGTATAATAA